>VIDN01137762.1_pt1 | contig 31072 bp, 29 predicted proteins | sample 5025121 | NCBI WGS metagenome assembly VIDN01 (sample SAMN11852952, study PRJNA449069) | gut metagenome | isolation source: stool from female vole | host: Microtus ochrogaster | place: USA:Florida | collected 2017 | reverse complement strand
TGCGACATTGAAGGGTTCAAAGACAATTACCTTGCCATCCAGACACAGATTGACGACAATACCTCCTTAATTACTTCCTATGAGGAAAAAATAAGCTATTATGAGCAGCTGAAGGAACAATGGGCACAGATATCCGCCGCATATGAAGAGTCTGTTGAAGACCAATATGCCTCCATGCTGTTAGGACAGAACTGGGAAGCTGACATACTGGACGGACGGTTGGAAACCCTAAACGGTTTTAAGGACGAATATGCCAGAATCCAGCAGGCTATTGTTGATCTCGCATGGGCTTCCTCCAACGAACAGGTTAAAGCGGCACAGGAAGCACAGAAGGGTGCTGACGGCAATATGGGGAGCGCAGGGAATGTAGATATCCCTGTAAATGACAGTGCTGACAAGCCAACTTCCAACACCATACCCACAGCAGTCACAGCCGGCATTGTAACAGGAACAAACAATACTTCCGAAAGAAACAATATGCTTAAAAGAATAGCAGAACTTGAAACAAAGCTATCTGAAGCAAAAACAGCAAGAAGCAAAGCTCCCAACAATACAACACGTCAAAAGATTCAAGATGAAATATCACATTATGAGTATCTAATCCGGAACCTAGAAGTCAGTCTTCCTAAATACCATTCCGGTCTGGAAAAAGGGGTTGTGGGTAAACCTGCCACCAATAAATCCTTGGAGATTTTACAGAGAGCCGGTCTTAATATAGATGAAATCCTTGCAATCCTAAAGGAAGGTGAGCTTGTCCTTACCCCTTTCCAGACGGAAAACATTGCTGACAGGCTGAAACTTCTGGAAGCCGTTGACCTGACCCCTAACATCACTCTTCCCGATTATTCCCGTTTAGGTAAAATGACCGTAAGAAATAATGTGCAACAGCCATCTATCAACATCGGGGAAATCCATTTACACGAAGTCCAAAATGTTGACGGACTTACTGACGCAATCATCCGTGAATTCCCCAACAAAATACTACAAGCGGCAGCAAGAAGATGGTAAAAAAGAGCTTTAAGTTAATGTGATATTTTTTCCAGATTCCCGGGGCTGCTGGGATAAGCGCCGGATATGCAAAATATAATGGCAAACCATGATTAAATCCCTTCATATTATGCGACCCCTTTGCTTAATGCAACAGCCCCTTACCTGTGAAAATAGGCTTATTATAACAGGAAAAATTTATGATAAAATAACATGCTTTATGTACGCATATGCGCTTTTGTCCAAAGAACCTCACAAAAGGCGTGCGGAAAACAAAATTTACTGTTTTATGAGGAGAAAATGGTATGACAAATGAAACAAACAAAGCCCTCGATATAATTACTGCCAAAATAATATCAATAGTGGACAAAAAAATCAGCAAGCTTGGTTACGACCAAACCTTTCCTTCCGCTATTTTGGGTGTATCATGTAACGGAGAATACACAATTATTAAAGCAGGGCAAAAATACGATGTGAAATGCGCAATGCCGGTTACAGACCTCAAGGTTGGCACAAACGTATGGGTCAGAATTCCCTGCGGCAGACTACACGACATGCACATTTGCGGGTTACGATAAGGAGGAGATAACATCATGGATTCAGAAAACAAATTGATAAAAGAAGTTCAGGTCAGAGACCTGCCTGCCTTAGACCGGATGGACGATACCGATGTGCTTTTGGTTGAAGACTCCACTTCTACCTATAAAGTATCCGCTTCTACCCTGACCGGATATATTAAAAACCATCCCGACATCATCGGCAGCTTTATCCGGGAAACCCAAAAAGGGGAGGCAAACGGTGTTGTTCCTTTAAATTCCCTTACAAAGATTACACCCGAGTTTTTATCCTTTGGGGAATCGGAAGGCACTATTTATGAAGGTTCAAGCGGCAGGAAGCTGGAATCATCCCTGAACAGCCATATGGGGAACACTGATAACCCCCATGGCGTGACAAAGGAACAAATCGGTCTCGGGGAGGTGGAGAACAAATCTTCTGCGGCTATACGGAATGAATTAACATATGAGAATATAACAAATGCTTTAGGCTATATACCGGAGACAGACGGCTCCTATGAACAGTCCACTGCTTATACTGATAACAAGATTGCAGAATTAATCAATGGCGCACCTGAAACCCTCGATACCTTAAAGGAACTCGCGGATGCCCTAGCGGACAATGAAAACGCCGTGGAAGCAATCAATGGAGCCATCGGCAGGAAGGCTAACCAGGCTGAATTAGATACCCACACAGGTAATTCTACCATACATACCACCCAATCTGATAAGGATAACCTAAAAACGGCTTTCCAACATGCGCAAAGCCCCCATGCAAGAACGGACGCAACGAAAACACAGCGTTCGGATACAAACGGCAGCCTGCTCATTAATGATACGGAAGTTCCTGTGTACCAGCATCCCCTAAGCGGCGTGGCGGCAGGAACCTACCGACAGGTCACTGTTGACAGCCGGGGGCATGTTACATCCGGCGACAACACTGCCCTCCCCATAACACAGGGCGGCACGGGCGCTGCCACCCCGGAACAGGCATTGGCTAATCTGGGGATTACTGCAACCGCGGATGAACTCAATCAGTTGGACGGTGTTACCGCGACCGCCCCGGAAATCAATTGCCTGAAAGGGATAAAGTCATCCATACAGACACAGTTGGATAATAAGGCAGCTGCCTCCCACGGCACCCATGTGCCAGCCTCGGATACAAGTAATCAGGGCAAGTTCCTCAAGTCCGACGGAACGCAGCCGGTTTATGGGAACCTGACGGCAGCTGAAATTTCTGCTGCTTTAGGCTACGTTCCCGGAACGGGCAGCAACATCATCACAGCCGTAAAGGGAGACGCAGAGACGGAATACCAGACAGGTGAATACAATATCACACCGGCGAAAATCGGGCTGGGCAACGTTGACAATACCCATGACAATGAAAAGGCTGTATTGAGCGCAAGTAAGCTTACCAATGCAAGAAAGATAGGGAATGAGGCATTTGACGGTACGAAGGATATCTCCTTGACAAATATTGGGGCGGTAGATAAATCCGGTGATACCATGACCGGAACACTCGTCATGAAAAATGTATGCTTGAATGACGGGGTTCATAACGTAACTGTGGCGCAAGCATTCGATGATGGAGACGGCGACCATCATTATGGTTCGGAATTGACTATAACCGGTAATGGAAACACCTTTATAGGGGGAGGGGAATCTCCCAATATATTAAGGACTACTCTGATGACGCAGAAAAGTGTAGGAGAAGTGTATAACGCAGCAGGAGAACAGATGTATATTACGAGTGACAATAGTATATTTTTGTATTCCTTGTGTAGTACCATAGCAAATCGCAAGGGAATAACGTTCGACACATCCGGAAACCTGCGTCCTTTAGTAACAGGGCAGATGTCTCTTGGGGCATCTGATATGCACTGGGGAAATGCCTACATAGATACGGTACACGGGGAACTGGAAGGGAATGCAGCAACCGCCACAGTTGCTACGACTGCCATCGAAGCAACCCAAGACAGCGATGGAAACGTAATTAAAGATACATATTTAAAATATAAAGTACTAACACAGTCACAATATAATGCTTTAGCAGATGTACAGAAAAAGAATGGAACTTTATATTTTATTACAGATTAAGGAGGAAAGTAAAATGGCAAAAATAATGTTAAATGGAGTAGATTACAGTGCTCTCGGAACGAGCGATACAAACATTGCAAAATTTGAATATAGGAGTACCATTAGCGTTGGGAGTGGTTTGACAGAAAAAGCCTATATATCCCCTTTTGGAATGCAAGCAAATCAAGGGTTTTACATGCTAATCTGCGCATCTCAAACTACCCCCGTTTCCGGTCTTTTTTTTGTCAGTACACATGGAGGCTCAGCCCCATGTGTATCTCAAGTAGCAGGTAATGTAGGACTTGGTGACACAAGTGTAACCGGAGGATATGACGCAAGCGGAGCATTCTTAACTGTTAAAAACACGTCAGTTCCCGGACAGTTTGCAGTCCTAATCTATGAGTTAGTTTTTTCAACAAAATAAAATAATTCAAATACTGAAGTCGGATAAAAATGCGTATCCAACTATTGATTTAAGCGCGCATCGCAACGCGTGGAAAGGTATCAAATGATAACAATAAACTCTCCTTCTGTCTACCCGGTAGATGCTTTTGACCCTGTTTAGCCCCACACGTTGGAATTTTATTACAACTGGAATCAGGCAGTATCAAACAGGGTAATCATAACAGACAACTTAACACAGGAACAAATTTATAATCGTAAACAAGACGGGTTTAAACTAAACCACATCGTTCCCGCAAACACAATGGAACCCGGAAGGTCATATATCATCCGGGTTCAGGTATATGACAGTGACGGAAATCATAGCAATTTTTCGGACGGCGTTCTGTTTTATTGCTATACTACCCCCCTCTTCTATTTTTCTAATATGAATAATGATGATTTCGTATCGGAAGCAAACCTCACTTTAGACCTCTGTTACTCACAACAGGAAGATGAGCCGCTGGATGAATATGCATTTTATTTATATGACCCAGCCAAAAATCAAATATATACATCCGATTTATTCCATACCGAAAAGAATTTATCTCATACCGTTTATGGTCTAAGTAACCATACTGTATATTATATCAGGGCGTTTGGAAAAACCAAACGGGGTATGTCCGTAGATACCGGATACATCAAAATAAATGTCAAATATAATACAGTAAAGGCAAATTTCTCTTTTGAAGCGGCAAACGATAAAAAAACAGGATGTATCACATTAAAAACTAATATATTGACTGTCGGATACCGTTTAGATAACGACAATTATATGCTGGAAAACGGCGAAGTGACTTTGGATGGCAATGCCCTTACTTACGAGACCGGAACTTACGGGGATTTTACACTGGTTGTAAAGGCACGGAAAATCCCTTTGGGGCAGTTCCTCAAAACCACAGACGGTGCAATTTCTTTAAAAATAATATGTATCTCTGATAACTATTATGCTGTCCTTTCTGTCAATACAGGTTCCACTCAATACAACATCTTTAAGGAAATCATAGGGGCAACATTAGTCACCAGCGAAAACAAACAGGTTGTTGACTCATATACCAATCATATTGTTGTCACCGCCCCCGGTGATTACAATCAAAATGCCTTAATCACATTTGTAATACATAGAAAAAATAATGTATATGATATGGAAGCATATTATAACTAGACGAGGAGGATGCCATGTTTTTAGGAACAACTTTTTTTTGTGGGAAAAACACATTATTGCCTCCCGCAATAAACATTACTGATTTTAACAGCTTATCTGTTTCCAACGGAACCTACGACCACTTATATTTAAGCTCTGACCCTGATGACACAGTAAACAGCTTAGATGACGGCTGGAAATATGAGACAAAATTAAATGCAGGGTTTGACCATGATTTAGAAGGAGGAAACGTAGGCTTTTCTGTTAAGAATACGGACACCGTTATCATTAAGTCCAGAGAAAAAGGCATGTTTGACTGGAAAACCATTTACACAATTCCTGTTAAAGACAATTCCGATTTTAATTTTATCCTACAATATCCTTATTCAAGGAACAATTCCGTAAATGAATATATGCTTTTAAGGTCCATCAACAGAATTGAAAACTCTTATGTGGTTACTGAGTGCAAAACAGATTTTGAAGGATTTTTTATTGTAGATAAAGAGAATATATATGGAACCATTTATAATGTGGATCTTACAGATACTACACAAAATATTAACTCCTCCATTATTGAATTGTTAAACACTTCTTATCCTACCGTATTTACAAATTCAGATTGTAATTATGTCACAGGCACAACAAGCGGCTGCTTTATGAAAATGAATGACAATGAGCAAATAGACGCCTTAGGAGGGGTAAAGTACAGAAGCAAAGTGATTCATTGGCTGTGCAATAACCGCCCTAAAATCCTAAAGCTGCAGGACGGGAGAATTTATATGATACAGGTAACGGGAAACCCCACCGACACCAATGAAGGACACGAAGACTTGAGGAAAATCACATTCGAGTGGACGGAAATCGGTGATGTCGAAAATGAACAGGATTTATTTACAAACGGTTTTTCCGATGTTGACATTAAATATTGGTAATTAAAGAGGAATATCAATGCAATATATCATACAAGAAGAAGATAAAAGCTTAATACAGCAAAATAATTTTAAAATAAAAGTAAGGATAAATGTATTGTCTGATTCAGGCTCTACGCTTGGCATTCTAACGGGGATATCGGAGGTGGGGAACTTTAGCATTGACGCAGATTCCGATATCAGGCGGACAGCTTCTTTTACTGTCAAGCTCGATGATTTTTATTCTAATATCGAAAAAGAAATTGCAAGCTATTTGAACCTGAATTTTAAACTGGAAATAGGCGTCTATAATAACAGGACAAACGACTACAAATATTACCTGTTGGGCACCTTTCACATGACCGAGACAAACACCTCGTATGATGCCGCCACTAACAGCTTACAATTAGGCTTATCCGACAGCTTTTCCCTTCTAAACGGCACAAGGAACGGACAGGTTGGCGGTTCCCCCACTATCTTAATCCCGGTGGAGCATAACGGGGTCAAAAACACCATCAGACAATCTGCAATCAATATATTAAAGGCGGAAACAAATATATCCGACTATCTGATCGAGGATATTGGGGAATATATGGGAATGCCTCAAAATAATGTAGATTATTTATCCTACAGACAATTAAATACTGACTGGAATACCCTTCCCTACGACTTAAAATTTAACCCGGGGAATACTGTTGCGGATATGCTGATTTCATTACGGGATTTATATCCCAATTGCCAGACTTATTTTGACATCTATGGTAATTTCTGTTTTGATATGATTCCTTCCAATTCAAACTCCCCGATTGTGTTATCAAACAATTATTTGCAAAGCATATTGGTATCCAATCATTCCGAAAGCGTCAGCTACGACACCTCCGCTATCAAAAATGTGTCTGAGGTTTTTGGAAAGGTTTATGATATTGATAGATTTTGTGAAAATTCCACGTACGGCTCCAATACATATCAATTAACGCTGGAGGCTTACGAAAAATATTCGGCTGGGGAAATCATCGGATTTAGCGCCGATTCCCAAAATAACGCTTCTGCCCATATCAGCATTAACGGTTTATCTCCCATTCCGCTCTATAAAGAATATACGGATTTGTTTATTGAACCCGGAACAATCGAGTCCGGCGATACAGTCGCAATTAAAATAAACAAGGACAGTACGGGTAATTATACCGCTTATTTTCTGGGAGAATTCCAGCCCCATGCTCTTTGTGTATTAACCGATGATGTCAATGATATTCTATACTCCAAAACATATTTTTCCGAAAAATTTAATTGTAATAAAAAAAATATAATATTTATTGAAGCCAACGACAGTCCTTTTTCAGTACAGGATTTCGGAATCGTATTGGATGTAAAAAGCGGAAACGAATATGATAACATTATCTCCAGCAATGTTGCCATCGAGAACGCAAAATATAATATATATCAAAAATCAGTATGGCACGACAAAGTATCCGTTACGGTAAAAATGCTCCCCTGGCTAGATGTGAACGTCAAAGTGGAATATCAAAAAAATCAGGATAATACCCCACACACATATCTCATCAAACAGATACAGCATGATTTTGGCAATGGCACTACAACAATCACTATGTGTAGATTTTATTCCTTGTACCAAGAATAACAGATAGGTAAAAGAGTGAAAGATTTTTTAAATCTTTCACTCGCATAAAGCAGCGCAGAAATGAGGTAAACTATGGATTATTTAAGAATTTTCGGCAGCCGGTATCCCACATCGGCTATTAGTGTCAGCAATTATAAGGATATCGGTGAAGCCGGTGAGGACGTGAAAGAAATCATCAAACAGTTCCAGATATTTATGGATAACGGAAATATTGACAGCGCTTCCGCCCTCATCGAAACAAACTATGAAACGTTAAAGCCCTATTATATCGGGATGCACACCTTAAACAAAATTGAAGAGGAAATTTACAATACGCAGGTTCATGTATTGAAAAACCAATCCGCCATTGTTTCCGGTGAGGAACCTGATTTAGGGCAGGCAATAAATGCAGTATGGATGAGACCGGTATAAACTTGGAGGGTGATAAACTATGATACCAGATTTTAAACCACATAATGATGTGACACTTTCCGATTTAGGCACAATAGCCGAACACAACAACTTAATAAAGCAATTTAAATATGCAGAAGCGACTCAAAGGGTTATAAACGACAGCTCTTTAAACATGAAAGGGTTCCGCTCTTCTTTTTTCAATCAGATAGAAAACAAGATTAGAGAATTACAAATTTATTGTTTCAATAAAACCCCAGAACCTGAACAATATTACTCCTATGAGGAGCCTGATTTAGAATTTATGAAAGAACACAATAAAATATTTTGGATTAAACCGTTATAGGAGGAAGCAAAATGAGTATTTTGTCCGGATTTAAAAGCTTTGAAAAATATCTGACTACAGAAGAAGGGTATCAATTAGTATCGGAGCGTCAGTTGGCAAAGGATGTCCTGTTAAACGACGGCAATAATGTGGAAAACATTATCGCCATGATACAGGAAGCATTGCCCTTCCGCATTGAAATTGACGATGAAGCAAAAACCATTAATTTCATAGACAGGTAAAAAAGAGAGGAATACAATATGGCAGTTTTGACAAACGGAAATTTAGTGAAATATAAATTTTTACATAACGGGCAGCCATTAAAACATGCATACCTTAACTCAACCGTTAAATTATGGTCTGCGGGAAATACCGTGGCCTACCATGTAGATAATAATGCCACCTACACAGAGGAGATTGAAGAAGGCGCAACCTGCTTATCCCCCAAGTCATTTACCCCTGCAAAGCCCGGCTGGACATTTGTGGGCTGGCGTGCCGATACAACGGCAAGCGGTGAGGTATACACAAGCTTAAGTATGGGCAGCTCTCCCATTTCACTGTATGCGGTATTCAAAGCGGCTGTTACCGTAACTTATTATAACAATTCCACAAACGCCGGGAATGCCACCGGTTATAAATACTATAATAACGGCAATACGGCAGCCGCCTCCTTTAAGCTCCTGCAGGCAGGGAAAAGCGGCTGGACGGCAAGGGGCTGGTCTGCCAGTACAGCGGGCAACGGGGGAATTGCCTACAACAATAATTCCGCATTTACAAGAGATTCCAACATTACCCTGTATGGTATGTATCAGCAGGCTGTCACACTGTCCTACAATGGCAACGGTGCAACAGGCGGCTCAGTGGCGGCACAGACAGGCACAAGATACTACAACAGCAACGGGGCGTATGTCAACCCGTCATTTACCCTGAAGGCAAACGCTTTTACAAAGACAGGGTATACCTTTATAAAATGGGCTCTTGGCAGCGCAAACGGAACGCAGTACGCACCGGGAGCCGGCATATCTGTTACCGGCAATACTACAATGTATGCGGCGTGGATTGCCGATGCGTTTTATGCAATCAACCCCGGGGGAATCATTAATAAATCAGCTTGTCCAAATGCTCAGGAGCTATGGGGAGGCTATGCCTGTGGTTCCGCTTCCCAAGATGGTAAGGGATATTATGGCGGTTATGGACATACCGACAGTACCGAAGAACAATGGGGATGTAAAACAGGAAATATATCAACAAATGGCTGCAAATACGTTAAAATAATGCCCCATATACATATTTGGGCAGGAAAAAGCCTTGTTTATCCATTGCTTATGATATACGGAGACGATAAACTGATTGCTGCATATGGTAATCCATATTACGCTCCATACCCAAACAACGGGGAAGGAATCATCCACATTACCAATAATAAAGATACAGACCGGCAAGAATATGTATCGCCGTCAGCGCCGTTACAAGTGGATGTATCAAAATATAACAATATAAGCATTGAGCTTATTGCACCCAGCAAGGATGTAGATAATTGCTGGGTGAATATAGGTCTGAATTATTTACAATTATATAATTAATTATTACTAATAAGGTAAACGGGCTTGGACAAAACCACTAATCATAAAGTAATAGCCTGAATAATATTACTCTTAGAACAGGGTAGAAGGAGAAATTTAAAGTCTCTCTTCTACCCCGTTTTTAGATGCATACCATAGGTTACTGTTCAGACTATAACAAAACTGGCGGACAGCCCGGGCATAAAGGCCACTGCCGGAAAAAGCAGGTTCCCACCGGGGAGCCTGTCCTGCTTGTGCCGCCACAAGAAGTGCTGGATGACCCGGATTTCAAAAAGACCGCAAAGACGGTGGTGAAACAACTGGTCAATGTGCGGTTAACGCTTGACGTGACAGAATACCGCGCAGACATCTATTACAATCCAAAAACCGGAGAGAGACTCCATGCCGAATTTCCGGATGGAGTTGTCGATGATGTTAATTATGGCGGAAGTATAAAGACCTTTGTGTTCTTACTGAATAATGACTGCTGCACTTCCATTGATAAAAGCCGTAAGTTTCTGGCCGATCTGACGGATGGGAAGCTGAACATATCCAAAGGCATGATAAGTAAACTCAGCAAAGAGTTCGCGGATAAATCCGAGCGGGAACGCAAAAGGATCTTTTCTGACATGCTTCTGTCGCCCGTCATGCATACCGACTGTACCAATGCAAAGGTCAATGGGAAGAACGCCTATGTATTTGTATGCGCGGCACCGGACGGGTCCGCACTATATTTTGCCCGTGAGAAAAAAGGGCATGAAGGGGTGAAAGGGACCCCGGTGGAAGATTATCAGGGAATCCTTGTCCATGACCACGATAAGACCTTCTATCATTATGGCACAGGCCATCAGGAATGCCTCGCCCATATCCTGCGCTACCTTAAGGACAGCATGGAAAACGAACCGGAGCGGACCTGAAATAAGGAAATGCGTTCACTGGTACAGGAGATGATCCATTACCGCAACGGTCTGGCACCCGGAATGGAATGTGCTGCGGTGAAGGTCAGTGAATTTGAGACCGAATACCGCAAAATACTGCAGAAAGCAGCTGAAGAATACGAGTACATTCCGGCAAATGAATATTATAAAGATGGATATAACCTGTACCTTCGGATGGAGGAATACATGGCGGACCATCTACTGTTTCTCCATGACCGCAGGGTACCAGCCACCAATAACGAAGCCGAGAGGCTGCTAAGAAACTATAAGAGGAAACAGAAGCAGGCCGTGATATTCCGGGAGTTTCGAGAACATCGATTATCTCTGCCAGTGCATGAGCATGCTGATTATGATGCGTCAGGAAGAAAACAACTTATTTGACAGAGTATCCCAGATTTTTGGATAAAGAAAGAAAACCGGGCAACGCTTTCCACATATTTTAAGTATCCGGAGACCGTCAGGAGGTTCATTTACACGACCAATGCCATTGAAGGCTTTCACCGGCAGCTCCGCAAGGTGACTAAATCCGAGACCGTCTTTCCAACTGACGACAGTCTACTAAAAATGCTGTATCTGGCAATGATGGATATCACAAAGAAATGGACGGAACAACGCCGCTTTTTATATGTGCTTTTATGTTTGTAAAAGCATTCCAACAAATAGTTTATTCTTTATTGGTTCTTCAGGAGGATCGGCTTTGAGCATTATAAAGGCAACAGGTACAGTTTATACGGAAACAGGGAAAGCGCCTGCTATTTATTCGCCTTATCCTGCAATAGCTCAAGTGGTAGGCCCGCCAGTCGGTGGGGCAACAGTCCTATTTTATGAATTACAATATTAAAGCCATTTTTCTGTTTACAATTCAATTCCCTTTGTCTTAAGGAAATCAACCCAAATATTATATTTTGACCCGTACAGGTGCAGATTGTCGAAGGTCAATTCCTCCTTGAGATTCCCTTCCCCATCACATACCACATCATTTACATCAATGTAAAACACAGCCTGATTATCCGACAGCTGCTCAATCCGCTCATTGCGCTGTCGGATACCCTCATTGTTAAAAATGACATCCGAATCCGATTTTTTCTTTGCAACCCTCATAATCCCCTGTATATAAACGATTGCGTCCGGCTGAAGCTCTTTAAACCTTTCTACCGTCTCCTCATATTCCTGTATAAACTCGTCTATAGTTCCTCTTCCCATCTCGTTAATACCAATTTGGAAATAAATCTTTTTATATTGCTTTGCCTTAAGAGCCTCCTCCAGAGTGGTTTTTACCCCGTCCACTTCACAGTACTTTTCCGTCCACATATCATATATGTTTAATCCCAATGTCGCAAAAAAATCCGCTTGCTCCAGTCCGCCATATTCATGCAGACCGACCGTTCTCGAATCTCCTATGAATACCGCATCGTCAAAGTAGCTCTCGTCCACCTCAATAAATTCCTTCTCTTCAGGAATTTGTTCTGCCTCCGGCTGTGATATTGATTCCGGCTGCTTTCCTGTAGGTATCACTGTCTCAGTCTGCTGATTCGACAATCCTCCTTTCGTTGGTGAATCGGTTGCCGTTAATACTCCCTCCGACTGCTCCGTTCCTTCCTCCGATTCCCTTACGGCATCCGGTTCCTGTTGTGTATTGGGCAAAAACTTCCCTTTCTTGGCATCCCACGGATAGACACCGTCCTTTGCCCCCTCAAACACCATGACAAAATAAGGCATCCTCCACACATCCTGCTTATAATTTTTATAAATACTATCTTTTCCCATATATCCGACCACGGATAACGCTGCCCAGCTTATCAGCAAAAAAATCGTTACCCTGCATTGCAATAATCTTTTCATTTTTGCTCCCATCTGCGCGCTATGGCGCGCACCCAAATCAAGGTTGCAAGATTTTTTCCAAGCTTCTCTCCATCTACAGGTCATATCAAACACAGCATACGCAGTAAATTAAAAATTGTAACAACTCAACCATGCCATTTATAAGTTGGCAGAATATACATCGTCACTGATTATTCAAGTATTATACTGTCAACTTATTTCTCATGCAGGGCATCCGCCCTATGGAAATGTTTGTATTATTTGCCCTTAGTGAGCAAACTCCCACTGTAAAACGACAATCATTTCCGCATGGCTAAACTGCTACTAAAAATTAAAATACATAAAAGGATTATTAACCGAAACCGCCAAATAATAGATACTGACGGTCAGGATTACCGCCACGGCAATACTCCCCAGCCACTTCTTTTTTACCCTCTGATACAAGATAGTGGGCAGCGGCGTAGCAAAAAGGATTCCTATCATAAACAGCGGCAGGAACTCTTTGCCGTATTTGACATAATCCAATGTATTGACTACCTTTATCGTTCTCCCTACAAAGGGAAACAACCTTGTAAAATAAAGCCCCAGCTGTTCCACATCCGTAATGGCGAAAGCCACCCATGCAAGCGGTATCACAAACAGCACATAAATATGGCCTAAAATTTTGCTTTGTTCTAAAGCCGGCTGCAAAAATAATTTCTCTATGGTCAGAAACGTCAGCAGCATGGCGCCCCAAACCAAATAGTTGCCGTCCGCCCCATGCCACAGAGCTGTGAGACTCCACACAATAAAAAGATTAAAAAATGTCCTCACCCTTCCTTTTCTGTTTCCTCCAAGGGGGATATAGACATATTCCCGAAACCATCTGCCCAGCGTAATGTGCCACCTGCGCCAGAACTCCGACACGGACTTCGACATATACGGCTGCCTGAAATTAACAGGAATCTTAAACCCAAGCATTCTCCCCAGCCCTATCGCCATCATGGAATATCCCGCAAAATCAAAATATAGCTGCAAAGAAAATGCAAATGCTCCCATCCACGCAAGCTGGGTTGAAATACTGTCAAATCCAATCATTTGAATGTTGTTCCAAAGTATCCCTATCCTATCCGCTATAACAACCTTAGCGCCAAGACCTAAAATCAGTGATTTTAATCCATCCTCAAAATCCTCCGGTGTCACCCTGCGTTTATCTAAAGACAGACATACTTCGGAATAATTGATAATGGGTCCTGCTACCAACTGGGGAAACATGGTCAAATAAGTTCCCAGCTTTACAAAAGATTTCTCTACCGGAATCTTCTCCCAATAGACATCAAGCGCGTACGCTGCTATCTGGAAGGTATAAAAGCTGATCCCAAGAGGCAGTTCATCTACAATTCCACTGTATTTATATAAAAACAGGACGCCAAAATTATAGCCAAGCGTCAGGATAAGCAGAAATCTCTTCAATGCTCTCCGTTCCTCCAACGCCGCCCTGTTCATAAGCCCCGCCGCACAGTAATTCACAAGGGCACACAAAAGCAGCAGTAGTACATATTCCACATCTCCTACCGCATAAAAAATAATACTTCCCGCAAACAATATAAGATTTTTGCAATTCTTTGGTACAATATAATATATGAGTAAAAAAAACGGCAAAAACCGGAATAAAAATTCAAAACTACTGAATACCATCTTCTGAACTCTTTCTAAAACGACACTACTCTTTTTATCCTATGTTGTTAACATTGTTATTAAACATTTTAATAAACAAAAAATAGAATTACAAATTTCTACCTAATTCTACAATATTTTTTCCTTATAACAAATTATACTTTCTCTTGGTCATGGCTGCAACTCCTTTCCCAAATTCTTAAGTATTGTTTATAAATACCCTTTATTCATAAATAACCGACAACATAAAAAAATATTTTACGACATTTCACCCTGTCCGCTCCGTCCTCACGCAGATAAAATCCTCCGGTACTCATAGCCATTATCTCTTCCGCCTCCACATTAAAGCGTTCCGGATATGACTCCGGCACAGCGATTTCCGTATTTTCCGGAAATGTGATTTTCACCAGCTGCCTTGCCGTAAGCCCATCGAAGCCTTCTTCCCCCGGCTCATAGCTCCTGAGAATAAAAAGGGATGTCTTGCAAGCCATAACCCTACTGCAAAACATCCTCGCCAAATCTCAATCTACCCAATATTATCTGGCAGCCAAAGCCTGTGCGATATCCTCCTTCATATCCAGCACTGCCGCACGGGAAGCCTCCGCATAATTTTCCTCGCCATACCGCGCATATTTCTCCTGTTGATAAGCCGCAATAATACCACGCGAAGAATTGATAATGGCGCCCAGCCCGTCCTCATTAAAGAAATGTACCAAATCGGCGCCCTTACCTCCCTGAGCGCCGTAGCCCGGCACCAGAATAAATGCCTTAGGCATAATCTTCCGCAAAATCTTACCCTGTTCGGGATAAGTAGCGCCCACTACCGCACCCACATAGCTGTAGGAATCACCCATACTCTCCCCGCCCCATTCTGCAACCTTTTCCCCCACAATCTCATAGAGAGGCTTTCCGTCCACCAGACGATCCTGAAACTCCCCGCTGCTGGGATTGGAAGTTTTCACCAGCACAAAGATACCCTTATTTTCTTCCTTGCAAACCTTTATAAACGGATTTACGCCGTCAGAGCCAAGATAGGGATTCACCGTCACAAAATCTTCATCAAAACCGTAGAAAGAATTGTCGCCCACCTGTACCTTACCCAAGTGACCCACCGCATATGCCTCGGAGGTAGAACCGATATCGCCCCGTTTGATATCGCCGATGACTACCATATCCTTCTTTTTACAGTAATCTACCGTCTTCTTAAAAGCAATCATCCCCGGTATGCCAAACTGCTCATACATGGCAATCTGAGGCTTCACAGCCGGCACCAAATCACTGATTGCGTCCACAATTCCTTTATTATACTGCAAGACAGCCTCTGCCGCGCCCTCTAAGGTCTCTCCGTATTCTGCAAATGCAGCAGCTTTTATTTGCTCCGGCACATATTTCATCATAGGGTCCAGACCCACCACAATGGGAGCTTCCGTTTTTTGAATTTTAGCAACAAGTTTATTTATCATTTTTATCCCATCTGCGCGTTGCGACGCGCACTCAAATCAATAGTTGAATACGCTTTTTTATTCAACCTTATCCTCCATTCCGGAGTGTTTATACAACATGGCGACAAGAAATCCGCAAAGGCAATTTCTCGTCTGCCATCAATACTATTTGTGACGCTCCGGCACAAACAGCTTTGCTGCTATTAATGACTCGGCTTGCCGAGACAATACGCATAGGCGGCTTTATATCAAGCAGTGCCACGCCGCCGTCTTAATTGATTTATACATAGAGAAAGCGTTGCACCTTACACAACGCCTTTTTCTTTCCTTATTGTACCAAAACCTCCGTAACTTTTTCAACATATTTTTTGATATTTGATGCATTTACATACTTTTTATGGCTGTCGCCGTCCACCACAACCAATGTGGGAGCCTGCATAACGCCGTAACGGTTCGCCAGCTCTATGTTCTCCTCCGCATCTATAGAAACATATTTTACATCCTTTAAAAATTCTTTCGCCAGCTTACAGTTCGGACAGGTCTTGGTAGTAAAAAGGTATTTGATATTATGGGGCGTTTCTACGCTTACCTCCACATTCTCCGCAAAATTAGACAGTCTCACAACGCTTCTGGTCGGACGTTTTAATACGGAATTCTCAATATCATATTCTGTGCGGTTCGCATATTCCTGCAGCTTGCCGTCGTTCCAGTTTTGAACAGGACGATAATAGCCCGTGATACGGCTGTAAACCTCAGTCCTTAAACCGCAGTGAGGGCATACCTTCACCTCTCCCTTCAAATAACCGTGCTCCTTACAAATGGAATAGGTAGGAGACAGGGTATAGTAGGGCAGTTTATAATTGGTTGCAATCTTTCGTACCAAAGAAGCTGCCGCTTTCCAGTCGGGAAGCTTCTCACCCAGAAAAGCATGGAATACTGTTCCCGATGTATACAAGGTCTGCAGCTCGTCCTGAATATCCAAAGCATCGAAAATATCCACGGTATAATCTACCGGCAAATGGGAGGAATTGGTGTAATAAGGAGTATCCCCCTGATTTCCTGCCGTTTTTATTGTAGGGAAACGCTTCTTGTCATGCTTTGCCAAACGGTAGGTAGTGCTTTCCGCAGGCGTTGCCTCTAGATTATATAAATCCCCATACTGCTCCTGATAATCGGAGAGACGGTTACGCATATGGTTCAGCACCTCTTTGGTAAATTCCTGAGTGCGCTTGTCGCTCATATCCGCACGCAGCCAGTTAGCATTTAATCCCACCTCATTCATGCCGATTAAGCCTATAGTGGAAAAATGATTGTCAAAAGAACCCAAATATCTTTTCGTATAAGGATAAAGCCCCTCGTCCAACAGCTTGGAGATAACGCCCCTCTTAATCTTCAGAGAGCGCGCCGCAATATCCATCATATGATTTAATTTTACAAAAAACTCATCCTTGCTTGCCGACAAATAGGCAATACGGGGCATATTAATCGTAACAACGCCTACGCTTCCCGTGCTCTCGCCCGAACCGAAGAAACCGCCTGTCTTCTTGCGCAGCTCCCTCAAATCCAAGCGCAGGCGGCAGCACATACTGCGCACGTCACTGGGCTGCATATCCGAGTTAATATAATTAGAAAAATAAGGCGTACCGTATTTTGCGGTCATTTCAAACAGCAGACGGTTATTTTCGGTATCGGACCAGTCAAAGTCTTTGGTAATGGAATAGGTCGGAATAGGATACTGGAAGCCGCGCCCGTTAGAGTCTCCCTCAATCATAGTCTCGATAAACGCCTTATTGACCATGTCCATTTCCTTCTTGCAGTCCTTATATCTGAAAGCCATCTCCCGGCCGCCTACGATTGCAGGCAACTCTGCCAAATCATCCGGAACCGTCCAGTCCAACGTAATATTGGAAAAGGGCGCCTGTGTTCCCCAGCGGCTGGGAGTATTTACACCATATATAAATGCTTCAATACACTTTTTCACCTCAAAATAACTCAGATTGTCCACCTTTACAAAAGGCGCAAGATAAGTGTCAAATGAGGAAAACGCCTGTGCTCCTGCCCACTCATTCTGCATAATACCGAGGAAATTCACCATCTGATTACACAAAACGGACAGATGCCTTGCGGGAGCAGAGGTAATCTTTCCGGTGATTCCGCCCAGCCCCTCTTTGATCAGCTGCTTTAAGGACCAGCCTGCGCAATAACCGGTTAGCATAGATAAATCATGAATATGGATATCTGCATTCCTGTGCGCCTCGGCAATCTCCTCGTCGTATATTTCGGACAGCCAATAATTTGCCGTGACCGCCCCTGAATTACTTAAGATAAGCCCTCCCACGGAATAAGTAACGGTGGAATTCTCCTTCACACGCCAATCTTCCACCTTCACATAGCTGTTCACAACATCCTTGTAATCAAGAATGGTAGACTTCATGGTGCGCATCTTTTCTCTCTGCTTACGGTACAAAATGTAAGCCTTTGCCACCTCCTCATAGCCCGCCTGACCAAGCACTCTCTCCACACTGTCCTGAATATCCTCTACATGAACGGCTCCGTCCGCTACCTTTTGCTGAAAATCCGCCGTTACACGGAGCGCCAGCAAATCCACAATATCGTTATTGTAATTCATCTGCGTTGCCGTAAATGCTTTTATCATTGCATCATTAATCTTAGTCAATGTAAAGTCTGCCCTGCCGCCGTCTCTCTTGATTACCTGAAGCATGAATGTACCTCCCACATCAATAATTCTCCCGTACGCTTTTCGCACTATGCATGTTATTTTACCATTTACTAACATAAAAGTCAACGCGAATACACAATATATTGTAGTATCTTTTTTATCAAAACAACATATATTGTGTATATCTCTCTGAAATATTTGAATATCTTGCACAAAACAGATAATTCATAGAATAAAAGCGGGCAATTTTACTAATTCTAAAATTGCCCGTAAAATTTCCATATTTTTTATGAGTTTTCTAAAATAGCATTTTTTCCATTCTAAATTCATTTACAATGTGTTTTACGAAACATAAATCAGCAACCTGACAAGGAGATACACACAATGGAAGTCGGACAGAACATAACTAAGCTGCGTCTCGAAAAAGGCATTTATCAAAAAGAGCTTGCCTCCTACTTAAACCTGTCCGTAGGAACTATCTCCAACTATGAACAGGGCATTCATTTCCCTGACTTAAATACCCTTTGCAAAATTGCTGATTTCTTTGGCGTTACCACTGACTACCTGTTGGACAGGACTGCGCACCGCTGCGCTCCCGATACCCTGAACAGGCATCTTACCAAAGATTATACCGTTGCCGATTTGGTAAACACTACTTTGGAATTATCTCCCAAAGAAATAAACTCCATGATAGATTTTGTCAAATTCTTAAAATCACAGCATTCCTAATGCGCCATTGTCCGACAGACAGCACGCATCCTCATGGTCACTGCCTACCTATATGCCAAAAACGGTAAAATACCTATCTTGTGGATAAAAACTGCTGTTCTCTTTTTGCGGTTTCATCATCAGGATAATTCTTTAGGTAATCCTCAAGCAGCACGGCTGCCTTTTGATATTCTCCCAAATATTCATATGCTACTATTTCATTAAAAGCAAGCTTCTGCCGAATCTCATTATCCTCTATCTGCATGCCTGCATCAAAAGCCTCCAGCGCTTTCCGATAATCCTTCTTCTTCATCTCACAAAGTCCCAGCTGATTATAAATTTCTGCATTTCCACCATTCTTACCGATATAGCTATTGTATACACTGGAAGCATAATTGTAATCGCCAGTAGCCTCATAAGCCTTTCCAAGATACAGATAGCTCTCCGCACCGCCCTTATTCTTTGCTTCCTCCAAAGCATTGTAAGCCTTCTGATATTCGCTCAGATAAAAGTAAATCCGCCCCTTATCATAAGCGTTCATCTGCTTTTCTCCTGCCTCCAGCGCCTGCTTTAAATATTCCTTCCCCACTTCACCGTAGCCGTAATGTTCTAACACTTCGTAAATAGAAATCAGCCTGTCATAATTCTCCGGCTCCATAGAAATTACCTTATCAAAATCTGCCTTAGCCCCCTCATATTCAGACAACGCAAGCCGCACATTCCCCCGCAGGAAGCATGCTTCTTTCTCATCCGGCCGAAGCGCCAGAATCGCATTATAGGTTTCCTCTGCCTCCCCATACCGTTCACTTTTGGTATAGGCAGCAGCCAGATAATAATTCAGGTCAAAATCAATCTCCTCCACCAGACCGTTGCTGCTTACCAGCGCTTCTTGAAAGTAGATAATTGCCTGCTCATAATCCGTAAGCCCCATATAAGCAATCCCTCTCCCTCTTGCAAGCAGGCGGACGTTCTCATGAAGAGCCTGCGCCTCGTCAAACCGCGCAAGCGCCTCCTGATAATTTAAATCCGACACAAGCTGCATACCCTCTGCAATTTTTTCGCTGCCGTTCCCACAGCCCGTCAACAGTGCCATAAGCAGCAGACAGGCTGCCGCCGATAATTTTCCTTTTCTATTGTGAAGCATCATAAACTCCTTCCGACAGTCTACTCCCCATCAAGCTGAGAAGTACAGTGAGGGCACCGGGTAGCATCAATGGCAATTTCCGACTTGCAGAATTGGCACTTTTTGGTTGCCGGTGCTTCTATCTTGGGCTGCTTGCGGCTTGTCCTGTCACTGATTGCATTAATACCCTTTACCAGACAGAAGATTACAAAAGCGGTAATCAGAAAATTAATCACTGCGGTAATGAAATTTCCATAAAACAGTACAGGCGCCTCCTCACCGCTTCCTAACCTGACCACCAGATTGCTGAAATCCGTTCCTCCGAAAATTCCTAATATCGGTGTCAGAATGTCTTGGTTCAAGGAGGTTACAATGGCAGTAAATGCTCCTCCCACAATGACGCCCACAGCCATATCCATTACGTTTCCGCGCATAATAAACTTCTTGAATTCACTGATAAATCCTTTTCCCTTACCCATTTTCTTTCCTCCTGCATTGGTATTGTACTCCTTGTTTTATAGTAACACAAGAAGCCCTTTCGCTCAATACCGCTTTCCTCTGATTGTGATTTTTATCTTTTCTATTTTCTGCTTTCCTTATAGCACTCTATAGGGTATAATGTCCGCAAAGGGCAGAGCCAAGTGGTCGTACAAACACCTGTCGAGCTTTCTCGGGCAGATGTTTATACGACCATTGGGCGAGCGAAGCGAACCTGTGAAACCAAAGGTTTTACAGGTCTCTGCCCGTAACTTGCGTCCGCGTTGCATCCGCTAAATTTAAGATGCGCAAAAAGCGGCGCTGAAATGAGGAAACTATGCAGCGTATTAACAACGATATCAAACAAGGCACTTTTAAACAAATATACCTTCTCTATGGCGAGGAGCGCTACCTGAAAAGGCAATATACAGACCGTCTCCACAAGGCAATGTGCGACGGAGACGACAGCATGAACACACATTTCTATGAGGGCAAGGACGTGCCTGTGGGCGAAATTATCGACCTTGCGGAGACCCTTCCTTTTCTTGCGCCCAGACGCGTTATTTTTATCGGCAACAGCGGGCTTTTCAAATCGTGCGGAGAAAAGATGGCGGAATATCTGGCAGCTCCTAACGAAACTACCTTTTTTGTTTTTACGGAGAGCGAGGTGGACAAGCGTAGCAAGCTTTTTAAAACTGTCCAGAATAACGGCACCGCAGTGGAATTCGCTATACAGGACGAAAACACCTTAAAGCGCTGGATTGCCGGCATTCTTGCCAAAGAGGGAAAAAAAATTACCGAAAATACGGTACAACTTTTCCTCACCAAGACAGGCACTGACATGGAAAACATACAGATGGAGCTGGAAAAACTTATCTGCTACTGTATGAACAGGGAAATCATTACGAACGAGGACGTTGAGACAATCTGTACCAATCGCATCGGAAATCATATTTTTGACATGATAAACGCTATTGCAAATAAACAGACCCGTCAGGCTCTGGATTTATACTATGACTTGCTCGCCTTAAAAGAACCCCCCATGCGCATTTTGTTTTTAATTGCCCGACAGTGCAATATGCTGCTGCAGGTAAAGGAGTTGAAATCCAAAGGCCACGATAACAAATCCATTGGAGCCAAAATCGGTGTGCCGCCTTTTATTGCGGGAAAATACGTTACTCAAGCCTCTCACTTTAAAACCGCTTCCTTGAAATCTGCCGTAAAGCAATGCGTTGAGGCGGAGGAAGCAGTCAAAACAGGCCGCATGAATGATATGATGAGCGTGGAGCTTTTGATTGTTTCCGTACTCTGACTACCGCCATAAATATCCCTTTGCAAAAGCCTTCCCCTCTTTTAATGTTACAATGACCGCACCCTCTTTGGGAGTTTGCAAGATATAGCTCTCCCTGCCCAGACGTTCCAAAAGCTCACTGTGGGGATGACCGTATCTGTTACCCCGTCCGCAGGAAATCACGGCAGCAGCCGCGTTTATCTGCTGCAAAAAATCCTCCGAGGTGGCATTGCGGGAACCATGATGCGCCACCTTTAATAGAGTGACCTCAGAGATTTGATAATGCTTCAATTCCTCTATCAGCATAAGCTCTCCCTCCTTCTCTACATCACCGGTGAGAAGGAGGAACAGCTTATTCTTTTTATCCTTCTTATTCCAAAGCTCTATATAAAAGCACTCCGAAGAAGCATTACTCTCCCCCTCGTACCCCGCCGGAGGATGCAGGCAGCGAAAACAGGCTCCCCCGTCTTCCCAGCAATCTCCTGCTTTTATATAACCAATCTCCGTCGTCTGCTTTCGCCCATGCAATTCCTCCTCTGCCCCTTCCCAATCGGTCTGTCCTGCTATTTGCAGCAGCTCTTCAAAGTGTTCATTCTCCTCAGTATCAGGCAGTATCAGCCGGTTTATCCGGATTCCCTCCTCCTCCGCCAAAGAAAACAGTTCTTCCACTCCGCTTACATGGTCCTTATCCTCATGAGATACAAAAATCCCGTCAATTTCTCTGATTCCGCTATATTTCAAAAAAGGAAGCAGCACATATTTACCCACATTCTTACGACTGCTGCTGCCGCAGTCAAAAAGATAAACCTCCCCCGAAGAGGTCTGCACACAGACACAATCTCCCTGTCCTACATCCAAAAAGGTGATTGTGCTTTCCTGTGAGGGCTTCACTGCAAGGATAATAACCGACATAAGCAATATTGTCCATTGTATCACAAATACTCTGTTCCTGCCGCCGTTCCCTATTCCCGTTATCCCGCATTTCTTAGGAAACGCCTTTTTAACCCACACTACGGTAAGCAGCAAACCATAATACACCGCTATCTGCCACAGCTTAGGTCTGCCCGGATTCCATGTATGAAAGGGAAACCCTTCAAAGACCTGACACAATCTTTCAAAACCCGTTAAAATCAAACAATCCACAGAACCCAATATACCCAAGCCCGGAATCAGCATGGCAAACAGCCCAAACAGAATCACTATGCCCATAAACGGCAGCACCAGCAAATTAAGAATTAGGGAATAGGTCGGCACTTCAAAATAAAACCACAGCTGAACCGGCAGGGTCGCAGCAGTTATGGCAAGCCCTGCCGTTATTGACCGCTTCAGTCCTTTGATAAGTCCGTCAAGCGCCCCAAACACCGCCTGATTCCATCGGCTTCTGTATCTTAAGCCTGATTCATCCTCTCCCTCTTCCCACAGCGCCGGATATATCACCCCGATTCCCAAGACGGAGGAAAATGACAGAAGAAAACCGGAATGCTGTACATATTCCGGCGTCTGCAGGGTCATTATTGCCGCCATTACACCGAGTGCCGTAAGCATGTCATAGGTTCTTCCGCAGACCTCCGCCAGCATACGAATCAGATACATACCGATGGCCCTGTATGCCGAGATGCTCATACCTGTCATCACTCCGTATAACACCAATATCCCGCCTCCCAATGCTGCCGCCGCTGCAACAGGCATTCCAATCCTGCGAAGCAGCCTGTAAATTCCCATGCCGATAATAGTGATATGCAGACCTGAAATACTCAATATATGTATAATCCCGTTCCTCTTATACAAATTCTTTAATTCCGCATCCAAATCTTCCTTATTCCCCAGAAGCATTGCACCGATAATCTGAGCCTCCTTTTCGGGAAAAATCCGGTACAGCCTGTCCTGCCAATAAGAGCGCAGCCCATAAAGAAGCTCCTTTATCGCCCAATACTCCTCCCCTGTTTCAAGCATTTGAATGTCCGTAAGTTTCCCTCCGATATGCAGCATTTGATAATATGCCCTGCTGTCAAATTCTCCGGGGTTAGTCGCCTGTGAAAATCTGTAAAAGCTCCCCTGTACGGTTACAAAGCTTCCCAACCGCAAGGACTCACTCATTTCCCACTCACATATTAAATTTTCCGATAAGCTATTGTTTGGTAATGGATTTTCCTGCTGCCGACCGGCAGCCTGTTCCTGAATCAAAATAGAATTTAAATAGAACTTTTCACTGTCTTTTTTATATACCCGCCCTGTAAGAATAACCTGCTCCTGCTCTGTAAGCCCTAACGTCGCATCGCTGTTCGCTTCTTCGGCATTCTTCCCATTCCTAGCGGCTGCCTCACCGGAAAAAAGACGCAGCACGGCAATCAGTACAAGGCATAAGCACACCACAAATAAGGGTCTTCGCATCCTATATCCTTTCTCACTATTAAATTGTCCGAAGCCTCAGCCATTACGAAGCTTCGGACTGTTACTAAAAAATCACAACAGTTCAGCCTTCCACATTCATAAAAGCAGCTGCTTCGCATCTGACGCCGCTAAAGCGGCTCCAATGTTGTCACACAGTCCAGATTTCTCTCATAGGTTGTGGAATTAAAGCTTGCGGGAATCTCACCGTTAATTAAAATCTGTACCTTATTGATATTGTTAAGCTCTACTAACGAGTTGACAATAGAATAAATCGCTACCTCCGTGGATACATTATTCACCACGGTCAAAAAGCTGGAATCCAGATTGACATAACAGATACCGTCCTTGGTCATAACGCTCACTATCTTTGTCTCCGGATTAATAGAGGGATAAATGCCCTCCACCTGTCCGCTTGGTCCTGCTATCAGCTCCTCTATCACAAAACGTTCCAACGGCGTGTTGGTGGAATAATGCTTCTCACGATTAGCTGCAATTAATTTATCCCCGCTTTCATTGGCAAAATAGAGCTTTACTCTGGTAAGCTCATAGGTATTAATTTCATTGCCGTCATTATGGATAAACTGGTCCGCATTCATAAGTCCGACCAAATCTCCCGCATTGTCAAAGAGCTGACTTCCCTCCACGGTAATTCCCACATAATTCACGTTCCGGATCTGTGTCAATGTATTTACAAGCGCCGCCCTCACCAGCACCTCTGTGGTAGCGGGCATATCCGTATAAGCGGCATCCACATCTAACATAACCCTGCCCTCTTTCAGCTGTGCGCTCAACACCTGAAAGCCCATGGAAAGAGGTGCTTTGTATTCCAGCTTCTCCGGTGTGGCAGACAGACATTCAATCAACTCGTCCAGCTGTTCCCTGCGGGAATCCGCAACCATTTCATGCTCATGGATTTCCACCTTAGTCTCCGAATTGCTGATATAATAAACCTGATATACATTCTGCTTTTCATTTACCTCCTGACTGCAGGCGCCAAGCCCTGACAGACACAGAACCGCAAACAACACAATCCCTATTTTTTTCACTAAAATATCCATTTCCTTTCCGGCTCCTGCAGACTGCATCCCATATGCCGTAAACAATCTATTGTGTAATGTAATTTAACGGAATCTTCACCAAAAAGCTTGAACCCTCACCCTCGTAGCTTGTCACCGTAATAGAACCTCTGTGCAGCAGCACCGAACTCTTGGTAATGGCAAGCCCCAGACCTGTGCCGCCGATTTCCCGGGAATGTGACTTGTCCACCCGATAAAAACGTTCGTAAATATGCGCCAATGAATCCTCCGGAATACCGATTCCCGAATCGCTGACCTCAAAGGCGAAAAACTGATGGTCCGCATCCAGCTTCACCTTGACCCAGCCATGCTCCTTATTATACTTGATAGCATTTTCCACCAAATTAGTCATGATAAGAGTCATCTTAACCTCGTCCACCTCGGCAACAACCGGGCGCATGCTCTCAAATACAACCTCCACATCCTTCTTGCGGGCAATAGGACGCAGACGTTTCAAAATCAGCTCTGCCAAATCATTAATATTAAGTGTCACAATATTTAAATCCTGCACCTTCTTGTCCATTTTAACAAGAGCGAGCAAATCCGTAATAATCCGGTTCTCCCTGTCAATTTCGGAAACCATGTCCTCCATAAACTCACGATACAGCTCCGCAGGCGCATTTTCCTGAGCAAGCAGTGAATCCGCCAGCACCTTCACCGATGTCATAGGCGTTTTCAGCTCATGGGATACATTTGCCACAAATTCCTGTCTGGCATCATCCAATGTCTTCATCCGCTTCAGCATCTGGTTAAATGCCTCTACTATATGTACCGTCTCCATATAATCCGGTACCGAGATTTCCTTATCGCTGTAGCCCGCTTTCACTTCATTGATAGCATCTACGATTCTGCTAAAAGGTCTTGTCATCACTATTGACAGGATAAAAGCAAGGGCAACAATGGCCATGATCATCAGCATTTCTAATATGATAGCCTTGCGGTTGAGTACCTCCATAGTCGCCACAATACTGTCGTTGGACACACTTGTCAGCATAACCCCTTTCACCACGCCTGTGCCGTTCTTTCCCCCGGCACTGTTCTTGCCGGTGCTATCTGTATTCTCCGCCGTTATTTCCACAATAGGCGTCGTCATTTCAATATAACCGTGTTCGGGGTCATAATGGGAGGTATTTGTTCCCTGAAAGCATTTAATTACTTCCTCAGAAATAATAGTTTTCCCCTCGCTGATTCCATAGGTATCCTTTATGATCTTGAAATTGCTGTTTATAATCATCACTCTGCCTTCATAAAGATTAGACAGCATTTCAAGCTCTGCATTGATAACCTCCTTCGATGTACGGAAATTACTATCATCAGAGCGATAATTGGCAAGATAATTATTACTGATAAGGTGATTGGCAAGAATCATCAGCTGATTCTGTACCGTAGAGATCCTAAGCTCCACAGCACGTTCCTCATAATTTTCTACAATACCGTAACGCATCAATACACTGGGAATCACACCTGTCAGCAGAATAATCACAAAAATACGTGCCCGCAGGCTCCGAAATATCACAACCTTTTTTAGCTTTTCCTTAATCCTCTCTATCATTACACTCCACGGCCCTTATGCATTCTGGAAATAATAGCCTACACCCCACTTTGTATGTACATACTTGGGTTCGCTTGGGCTTGCTTCTATTTTTTCACGCAGACGGCGGATATGCACATCCACCGTACGCACATCTCCCGGATAATCGGCCCCCCACACCAGCTTCAACAAATTCTCCCTGCTATACACCTTGTCCGGGTTCAGCATCAAAAGCTCCAGCACCTCAAACTCCTTTGCAGTCAGACTGATTTCCTTACCGGCAATATAGGCTCTCCTGCCCTCGCAGTCCAGACGCATATCACCGTTCTCAATTATCTTTTCCGCTTCTTTTGCATTCCTCTTTGGCTCAACCCTGCGCATAATCGCCTTAATTCGCGCCTTTACCTCTAAAATATTAAAGGGCTTTGTTATGTAATCATCCGCACCATATTCCAGCCCTAAAATCTTATCCATATCATCATCTCTTGCCGTCAGCATAATAACGGGAACCGTCGAGAACTCTCTAATCTGCTGGCACACCTCAAAACCGGTAAGCTTCGGCAGCATCACGTCCAGCAAAATCATATCGTATTGGTTGTCTCTGGCATATTGAAGCGCCTCCTCACCGTCATAGGCACAATCCACCTGCATATCATCCTGTTCCAAGCTGAAACGGATTCCCTTTACTATCAGCTTCTCATCATCCACCACCAAAACTCTCTTGCTCGCCATGTCTTACTATCCTCTCATTCTATATTTCATAATTACAGCACCCCACAGCACGGAATTCTCTACCTTGACTTGTAACAACGCACCAGCGCGCATTACACTAGTCCACCGTGATCTTATCGCTTAACCTGTTATAGGTGTTCTCCTTAATCCCGCTCACCTTCATAAGGTCTTCCTTCTGTCCGAAGCCGCCGTTCGCTTCTCTGTAAGCTATAATATCCTGCGCTTTCGTACCTCCGATTCCCGGCAGCGAACATAACGTCTCCTCGTCCGCTCTGTTGATATTCACAAGCCCGCTCCGAGACTGTGCCTCCTTCTCAATCATAAGACATGCCTCTTCCTCACTGGGGAAATACAGCTTTTGTCCATCAAAAAGCTTCTCGGCAAGGTTTACATAATCCTTCTGCGCCGTATCCAAAAAGCCGCCCGCCGCCTGCAAAGCGGTCTCCGCACGGCTTCCGTCGGGAAGCTCCACCACCCCCGGGCAATTCACTGCACCGCATACATGCACGTAAATCATCTGTCCTGTTCCGCCGTCTGTTTGTGCATTTGCAGCACTCCCGCCCACTCCGCCGGACTTCACCTGCTGTGTACTCTCTCTCATTTCACCGCCGAACTGCGCCGAAACGTTCTGCCCTGTGGACGGCATGGCAGCCTGTATCTCGTCACCTGTGCCGTAAGCGCTCTCCATGCCGCCTACAGGAATTGCTATCGCCCTATCCTTCACACCACAGCCGCCTAAAGCTGCACTCAGCCATACCAAAAACCCCGCTGCAAGCCGACGGAATATCAAACCTGCAGCATGGCATGATACGGGGTACCTGCCCCCCGCGGCGTTCACCCGATGGATACCGGCGCATCCGTTTGACTCATTGCCCGCGGAAACAAAACAAGCGCCAAAAAGCGCTATATTATTTAATTTTTTCATCATAGCTCCTCTCTCCGCGGACATAAACCGCAGAACAAAGGATTGCCTCTCTATGCTGATTTCTTCTATTGTATGATAATTAACTATGATTTACAAGCGACATTTTGCAAAAGATTTGTCATATTTTGTCATTTCCACTTAAAAATGATAATACCAGCGATTGCAACTGCCATACCCACCGCCTTACGCCAATCCCACGGCTGCTTATCCACACCAAACCAGCCTAACAGCTCAATCACATATGCCACCAGAAGCTGCGCTACCACAATCAGCATAACAGCCTTTGCGGGACCCAGCATATCCATACTTTTGATAACGGTATAAGTTATGAAAGCGCCGATAGCGCCCCCTAGCAGCATATATTTAGGCTGTACCTGAAACACCTGTCCAAAGGAGCTTCGGTCCGTTGCCAGCCATGCCCCAAGACAGACAAACAATGCCGTCAGCTGCACGAATGCGCTTGCCACCCAGATACTGGACGCCTTCGTAACCTGTGTATTAAACACTCCCTGAATGCTCATCAGCGCACCGGAAATCAAAGCAATTAAAAAACCAATCATGGCAATACCACCTTTCCACTAAGCATTTAAATCAACACTTATTACTGGTAATATCTTAACCCCATGATTGGTAAATTATTCGTACCGTCACTGTCCTGACACCTGCATGGAAATCTGACTTGCCAGCTCCTGTACCAGCGGCATCACCTCTGCACCGTTCCATACCTTTGCAAAAAGCGCTTCCAGCTGCATCCACAGATTTCCTATTTCCATAATCTTCGGCAGGGACACACTGCCCGAATACTCCTGAAGGAATATCTGCAAGGCGTCATTATCACGGTTTGCCTTGATATTGGCGGAAACCTTTCCCGTCCTCTCATAAAGGTTATCCGTATATCCGTCTGTCAAATAAGCCGCAAACCGATTTGCAAGCTCCTTATGCTGGGAATAGCCGTTTATAACCACTACATTTGTAACCGAGAGAGAACGGCTGGCAAGCTCTTCACTCACCTGCGGCATGGGAGCAACGCTATAATCATAGGCAAGGCTTCCGTCCGCCTTTGCCTCCTCAAGACGCTTCACCACATCCGTGGTTCCTATGGTAAATACCAGCTTTCCATCTATAAAATCCTGAACTACAGACTCGTAGGTCACAGTGTCCGACTCAATGAAAAAGAATTGATTCAACGCTTTATAAACCTCTAAGCAGGCAATGGTCTCCGCATTGTCAATATTGATATCTCTCTCATCGTCGCCGGCATCGCCGCCGACAATCAAATAATTACCTACAATCCAATAATTGTGAAAAATATCGGAGACATCCCACTTCATGACTCCTTCCACACCCTCAGGTACATCAAAGGTATTTGCAATATACAATATATCATCCACCGTTGCGGGAATCCCCTTCATTAAGTATTCCTGTGTCTTCTGCGCCAGCGCAGCCTCATCAATCACAACCTCATCTGCCGCCGTTTCCCCTATGCCGTCCTCCTCGTCCTCATTTACACCGGAAAGCTCCTTCAGTGCCTGCTGCCCTGCCCATTCCTGCAAATAGGTCTCATTATATACCAGCGCACTGGTATCATAAAAGAAAGGATATGCTATAACTTTGCTCCTATAAGAGGCAGCAGCAAGCGCAGTTTCGGGAAAATGCTCTGTATCGCAAATATTTTCCACATCTGAAACCTCTCCGGCAAGACCTGCAAGGTAAGCCTTCTCTAAAGAATCATTGCTGATTACATAGCAGTCCGGTATCTGTTCCGAGTGCAGAGAAGCTTGATTGATTGCCTCCAGATACTCGCTGTCCGACGTCAAAATCGGAATCACGCGCACGCCTTCCTCCTCGCCGAAGGAAACAGCCGCGCTGTTAATATAGTTGGTCATGGTATCGTCAGAGTACCAGAAATAAATGGTTTCCTTCCTTCCAAACCATGAAGTGATTGTATTCTCTTCCACACTGTCAAATTCCAGTGTACCTGCAAATATTGCAGCGGCAGCTATGACAATCACAGCTGCCGTGGCAAGTAATCTTTTTCTAAAATGCATATCTTAGCTCCAAATACATCCATCTAAAATGGCTATCATATCGTCAATATTTTCTTTGGTGATAATAAGAGAGGGAACAAAACGAATTATATCAGGTCCTGCATTAATTAACAGCAAGCCCTTTTCCACTGCCCTGTTAATAATCTCTCCCACAGGACGGTCAAATACCAGACCCTGCATAAATCCAACGCCGCGCCTCTCCAGAAT
>VIDN01321036.1_pt1 | contig 33681 bp, 34 predicted proteins | sample 5025121 | NCBI WGS metagenome assembly VIDN01 (sample SAMN11852952, study PRJNA449069) | gut metagenome | isolation source: stool from female vole | host: Microtus ochrogaster | place: USA:Florida | collected 2017 | reverse complement strand
CTGAATTGTTTCGGAGAGGAGTGGGGATGGAGAGGATACCTTCTGCCTAAGATGATGAAGCAGTTTAAGATCGTGCCTGTATTATTGATAAACGGTGTAATCTGGGGAGTATGGCATATGCCGCTTATTATTATGGGGCATAATTACGGCGTAGGTTACAAGGGGTATCCGATTGTGGGAATTCTTGCCATGTGTGTTTTCTGCACAGTGATCGGGATTATTTTATCCTATGTAACCATCAAAACAGGCAGCTGTATTCCTGCGGTTATGGGGCATGGAATGCTGAACGGATTTGCAGCAGCAGGGCTTATGTTTACTTCATTGGAAGATCCGTTCCATGTGTTTGCGGGGCCGATGCCTGTAGGATTGATTGGCGGAAGCGGGTTTATTTTTGTTGCGGTATATCTTCTTTATCGATTGTATCAGCAGGAAAAGGAGGGACCGATCAAGATTTGTGAGCCGTTAATTAAAAAGAAACGAAAGCAAAAAGCTTAAAGAAAGGAAGAAGATAAAAATGAAGGAATTATTGTTAAATGTGGAAAAGGCTATGGAGAATCATGAATTGGTTCCTTATTATCAGCCGCAGTATGACGCACTTACCAATCGTCTGGTAAGTGCAGAGGCGCTGATTCGGTGGATCAAACCGGATGGCAGTATTGTTCCGCCGGTAGAATTTATCCCGGAGCTGGAAAAGAGTGAGGCAATTCTGGCGGTTGACTGGTATATGTTAAAGGAGGTCTGCCTGTTCCTGAATAGGCAGAAAGAGGATGGAATTCCACAGGTTCCTATCGCAGTGAACTTTTCCAGAATGCATATGATTTATGAGAATGACTTTACTGGAAAACTGTGTGAAATTGTAGATACATACCAAGTTGATCATAAATGGATTGAAGTAGAACTCACGGAGTCTGCATTTGTTGAAGAATCAAGCGGAATTGAGAAGCTGGTGGGAAGCATCCGAAAGGAAGGATTCTGCGTAGCCATAGATGATTTTGGCAGCGGAGTTTCTAATTTAAGCTTTGTGAAAGATGTGGATGTCGATACCCTTAAAATAGATAAAGCACTGATCAGCAGAAATTGCGAAGACGAGAAGGAGCGTATTGTTCTGGAGAGTATTTTTAATTTTGCGCACAGGTTGAAGCTGACTACCGTTACGGAGGGGGTAGAGACAAGAGAACAGCTTGGATTTTTAAGAACCTGCGGCTGTAAAAAAATTCAAGGATTTTTGTTTGCACGCCCCATGCCGGAACAGGATTTTATCAATGCGTGCAAAACACAGACCCAGCTCAGCGAGATGGAAGATATTTTGATGGTGCAGGCGCCTTCCAGCGCAACACAACTATTACTGGATGCCATATTTACCAAATACCCTCTCGTCATTTTTTCTAATCTGACTCGAAACAGTTTTTATATGATGGCCTATGACAGCTTTTCGTCAACCTCCTGTCCTTCTACGGGAGTTTTTGAGGAACTGATTGCACATGGGGCTTCCTCAATGCATCCGGAGGATCAGGAAGTTTTTCGGACAACTTTCAGTATTGCAAATCAGATGGCTGCTTATCAAAAAGGAGAAAAGTCGGTGCGCCTGATTACCCGCCAGATGGGAGATGACGGAATCTACCGCAGAGTGGAAACAACGAATTTCTTTGTAAAGAATCCGTCGGTAGATGACGTACTGGTCATCAGTTTGTGTGATAATCTCGATTGAACAGCGTGTTTTTTGAGAAGGTACTTGCAATTTGGATAACAGAGTGCTACAATACAAAAGAATTAGATAGTAATGCTTACTAGAGTGGACTTGGCGGTCCACTCTTTTATGTAATAGAGACCGGAAAAGAGGTGGGAAGATGTCAAAACGTGAAACATATGAAGAGAGAACGGAAAAGCTCCTTCTTCCGATTGTGCAGGCAAATCAGGTAGAGATTTACGATGTGGAATATGTGAAGGAAGGGAGCGACTATTATCTTCGATGCTATATTGACAAAGAAGGCGGCGTAAACATCAATGACTGTGAGGTGGTGAGCCGGGCATTGTCTGACGAGCTGGACCGCGAGGATTTTATTGAGGAGGCATATATTCTTGAAGTCAGTTCCCCGGGGCTTGGACGGGCGCTGAAAAAAGATAAGCATCTGGAAAAGAGCCTGCTGAAAGACGTGGATATCCGCACATATAAACCGATAGAGGGAAGGAAAGAATTCACAGGGAAATTAAAATCTTTTGACAAAGATACGGTGACCCTCGAGATTGCTTCGGATAACGGTATACAGGATATGGTTTTTAACAGAAAAGATGTTGCTGCAATGAAATTAGCACTTGATTTTTAGTCCGGACATAAGTAACGGGCGGAAAGGGATAAAGGGAAAATGAACAAAGAATTAATGGAAGCATTGGATATTCTGGAAAAGGAGAAAGAAATCAGCAAGGAAACGTTGTTTGAGGCAATTGAAAATTCACTGCTTACTGCATGCAAAAATCACTTTGGCAAGTCGGATAATGTGAAGGTGGAGATTGACAGGGAAACCTGTGATTTTCTCTGCTATGCAGAAAAGGAAGTAGTTGAAGAAGTGGAGGATCCGGTTACGCAGCTTTCTTTAGAGCAGGCGCGGGAAATCAAGTCCGATGCTGTGATTGGTGATATCCTTCATGTGGAGATTAAGTCAAAAGAATTTGGACGTATCGCAACACAGAATGCCAAAAACGTGATTCTGCAAAAAATCCGTGAGGAAGAGAGAAGCGTTATTTATAATCAGTATTTTGAAAAGGAGAAGGATATTGTTACCGGTATCGTACAACGTTATATTGGCAGAAATATCAGCATCAATCTGGGAAAAGCAGATGGTATCTTAAATGAAAGCGAGCAGGTTAAGGGAGAAAACTTCGGACCGACAGAGAGGATTAAGGTATATATTCTCGAAGTAAAAAATACACCGAGAGGCCCCAGAATTCTGGTAAGCCGTACTCATCCGGAACTGGTGAAGCGTCTGTTTGAGGCAGAAGTAACGGAAATCAAGGATGGAACCGTGGAAATTATGAGTATTGCAAGAGAAGCAGGAAGCAGAACCAAGATGGCGGTAAGATCCAACAATCCTAACGTGGATGCAGTGGGTGCCTGTGTAGGATTAAACGGTGCAAGAGTAAACTCCATTGTGGAGGAACTGCGGGGAGAAAAAATCGATATCATTAATTGGGATGAGAACCCTGGTAATCTGATTCAAAACGCTCTTTCACCGGCTAAGATCGTGGCGGTATTTGCTGATCCGGACGAAAAAACAGCCAAGGTTGTGGTTCCAGATTATCAGTTATCCCTTGCAATCGGCAAGGAAGGACAGAATGCGAGACTTGCGGCAAGACTTACCGGTTACAAAATTGATATTAAGAGCGAGACACAGGCAAAGGATGCTCCGGGATTTCGTTATGAAGACTATATGGATGATTACGATGAGTATGATGAAGATTATGACGGAGAATATGACGAAGATTATGAAGAGGACGGCATAGACGGAGAAGAGAATCAGGATTATGAGGAAGAATTCTCCGATGAGGAATATGAAGTGCCGGAAGAGGATTCGGAAGAATAAGAGGGAGGTCCTATGGCAAAGAAAATTCCTGTAAGGCAGTGCATCGGATGCGGTGAGATGAAAAACAAAAAAGAAATGATGCGCATTCTGAAAACGCCGGAGGATGAAATTGTACTGGATATGACCGGAAAGAAGAATGGAAGAGGCGCATATCTTTGCAAGCAGAGAGAGTGCCTTGTAAAGGCGGAGAAGAATAAAGGTTTGGAACGGTCTTTCAAAATGAGTATTCCAAATGAAGTATATGAGAGTCTGGAAAGGGAGTTTGATATAGAAAATGAAGGATAAGGTTTTGTCTCTCCTAGGGCTGGCAGCCAGAGGAAGAAATCTGGTCAGCGGAGAGTTTTCCACCGAAAAAGCGGTGAAGGAAGGAACGGCAGCACTGGTGATCGTGAGCAGCGAGGCATCTGACAATACAAAAAAAATGTTCACCAATATGTGTGCCTTTTATCAGACCCCGGTTTATTTTTACGGCACCAAGGATGCGCTTGGAAATGCAGTCGGCAAGGAAATGCGTGCATCCGTGGCGGTTACGGACAAAGGACTGGCGGACGGTATCATCAAACGTTTGGAAGAATCATAGGATATGACGGAGGTAATAGAATGGCCAAAATTAAAGTGCATGAAATAGCAAAGGAATTGGAAAAGCAGAGCAAAGATATTATTGCTTTTCTACAGGATAAAGGAATTGAAGTAAAGGCTGCTCAGAGCTCGATAGAGGATAATGTTGCGGATATGGTCAGAGAAGCATTTAAAGGAACCGTAAAAAAAGAAGCTTCTACGGGCGCGGGCGAAGATAAAACAGGAGAAAAACCGGTGCAGACAGAAAAGAAAACGGAAAAAGAAGAAAAGGCGATGCGGGCGGCAAAGGCGGAGGAGGCTCCGAAAAAGAAAAAGAAAATAATTTTCGTAAGCAATCCGCATAATAGTAATATGTCCAATGCGCATTCCAAAGGGGACAAAAGGCCGGGACAAAATGGGAGACCGGGAGGAAACCGGCCCGGAGCGGGAAGGGATCGTCAGGAAGCACCTCATAAGATCATTCGTCCGTTGACAGCGCCTTCTGTTCCGGAAAGCATGCAGGTAGACTTTAAGCAGAATGCACGCAGAATGGAAAGTGAAAGAATTGCAGCCGCAAAGAGCGCAAAAGAGCAGGAGGCAAAAGCACAGGAAGCAAAACAGGCGGCTCTGCAGGCGGCGCAGGCAGCAGCATCTGAACAGAAGGCAAAGGAGACACCGGCGGCAAAGGAAGGAAATGTAAGGAGCGCGGCAGGGAGAGATGAAAGGTATCAGAAAAATGAAAGACCTCGTGCAAATGCTGGTGCAGGTTCGAGCGAAAGGAATGGGAGAGGTAACGGTAACCGATCTGAAGGAGTTAATCGTCAGGGCGGTCAGAGCAGCCGGAGTGATTTCCGCACTGTCGGCGGGGATCGGAATAATAACCGACCTGGTAACAATAATGGGCGCAGTGAGAGAAGCGACAGAGGGCAGGACAATAAATTTAAGCGGAGCGAAAAGCCAGGTAAGAGTTTCGTTTCAGAAGCCCCGATTAAGGAGGAAAAGCGCAGAGACGAAGAGAAGCGCAGAGGCAATCAGGAGAGAGATAAACGCTCTAAAAAGGACTTTATCTATGAAGAAGATGAGGCAGCGGTAAAGAATAAAAACAAGGCGGGAAGATTTATCAAGCCGGAAAAGAAGGCAGAGGAAGAAGTAAAGGAGCAGATTAAGGTGATCACGATTCCGGAATCCATCACTTTAAAAGAGCTTGCTGACAAAATGAAAATGCAGCCCTCAGCCATTATCAAGAAGCTGTTTTTACAGGGACAGATTCTGACGGTGAATTCAGAAATTTCTTTTGAGGAAGCGGAAAATATTGCTATTGAATATGAGATCATCTGCGAAAAGGAAGTAAAGGTGGATGTGATCGAGGAACTGCTGAAAGAAGACGAAGAAGATGCAGAGAAAATGCTGGAAAGACCTCCGGTTATCTGTGTTATGGGCCACGTAGATCATGGAAAGACCTCTCTTCTTGATGCGATACGGAAGACAAATGTGACGGATAAAGAGGCAGGAGGTATTACACAGCATATAGGTGCGTATACTGTAAATGTTAAAGGTCAGTCAATTACGTTTCTTGATACACCGGGGCATGAAGCTTTTACGGCTATGCGTATGCGGGGCGCTAACGCAACGGATATTGCCATTTTGGTGGTAGCGGCGGATGACGGCGTTATGCCGCAGACCGTGGAGGCCATCAATCATGCAAAAGCAGCAGGAATTGAGATTATTGTTGCAGTGAATAAAATCGATAAACCGGGTGCCAATATTGACCGGGTTAAGCAGGAGATGACAGAGCATGAGCTGATTCCCGTAGACTGGGGCGGAAGTACGGAGTTTGTTCCGGTATCCGCTAAATCCGGAGAGGGAATTGAAAATCTGCTTGAGACCATTCTGCTTACGGCAGAGATTTTGGAGCTGAAGGCAAATCCCGACAGACGTGCAAGAGGACTTGTTATTGAGGCAGAGCTGGATAAGGGCCGGGGGCCGGTGGCAACTGTGCTGGTACAAAAGGGAACCTTATATGTAGGTGACTTTATTTCCGCAGGAGCAAGCCATGGTAAGGTCCGGGCAATGATTGATGATAAAGGAAGAAGAGTGAAAGAAGCTCGTCCGTCCACGCCGGTAGAGATTTTAGGACTTTCCGATGTTCCCAGTGCGGGTGAGGTATTTATTTCCCACGAAAGCGACAAGATTGCCAAGTCTTATGCAGAGACATATCTTGCACAAAACAAAGAGAGAATGCTGGAAGATACAAAGGCAAAAATGTCTCTGGATGATTTGTTTACTCAGATTCAGGCAGGCAGCTTAAAGGAACTTAATATTATTGTAAAGGCAGATGTACAGGGCAGCGTGGAGGCGGTAAAACAAAGTCTTATGAAGCTTTCCAACGATGAAATCGTAGTCAAGTGCATTCATGGAGGCGTTGGCGCTATCAATGAATCCGATGTATCTTTGGCGTCCGCTTCGGCAGCGATCATTATTGGATTTAATGTACGTCCGGATGCGATGGCAAAGACCATTGCAGAGCGGGAAGGCGTGGACATTCGCCTATACAAGGTTATTTATCAGGCAATTGAGGATATTGAAGCGGCAATGAAGGGAATGCTGGATCCGATTTACGAAGAAAAGGTGATCGGACACGCAGAGGTGAGACAAATCTTCAAGGCATCGGCAGTAGGAAATATCGCTGGATCTTATGTGCTGGATGGTACCTTCCAGCGCGATTGTAAGGTGCGTATCTCCAGAGAGGGCGAGCAGATCTACGAAGGAGCGCTTGCTTCCCTGAAGCGTTTTAAAGATGATGTGAAGGAAGTCAGAGCCGGGTTCGAATGTGGTTTTGTGTTTGATGGCTTTGACCAGATGCAGGAGCTTGATATCGTTGAGGCGTATATCATGGTGGAGGTTCCCAGGTGAGAAAGAACAGTATGAAAAATACCCGTATTAACGGGGAGGTGCAGAGGACTCTTGCAGAGATTATACGTACGGTCAAGGATCCAAGAATCGGACCTTTGACTTCCGTACTTTCTGTAGAAGTAGCGCCTGATTTAAAGACATGTAAGGTGTGGATCAGTGTTTACGGAGATGATGAAACTCAAAAGCAGACGGTGGAAGGGTTAAAAAGCGCAGAAGGATATATCCGCAGAGAGCTTGCGGGACGGATTAACCTGCGCAACACGCCGGAGCTTCGATTCATTGTGGATCAGTCCATAGCCTACGGTGTCAAAATGTCAAAGCTGATTGACGAGGTTAACCGGAAAGAAACGGAGAATTAAAATGGATTTATTAAAGGAAGTAAGCGGTGCAGCTTCCATTGGAATCGGCGGACATATCAGACCCGATGGAGACTGTATCGGATCTGCTATGGGACTTTATCTGTATTTGTCAAAGATATGTCCCGAAGCAGATATAGAGGTTTTTTTGGAAAAACCAGCAGATATCTTTCAGTGCATCAGTAAGATCGATCAGATTCACACGGATTTTAAAACAAAGGTGGAGCAGTTTGATGTTTTTATCGCACTGGATACCACCAAGGATCGGCTTGGAAAAGCAGAAGATTACTTTGATCATGCCAAAAAGAGACTTAACATTGATCATCATGTCAGCAACAAAGGCTGCGGTGATGTGAATTATATCATGCCGAAAGCAAGTTCAACATGTGAACTGATTTATGATTTAATTAAGGACAAAGATCAGCTGGATGAGGAGATTGCCAAGGCGATTTACATAGGTATGGTTCATGATACGGGGGTATTCCAATACTCCAATGCGGCACCGTCAACGCTGAGGGCGGCGGCAGAGCTGATTTCTTATGGGTTTGATTTCCCCAAGCTGATTGATGAAACATTTTATGAAAAAACTTATGTGCAGAACCAGATTTTAGGGAGAGCATTGCTGGAAAGTATTTTATTCATGAATGGAAAGTGCGTGGTCAGTATGGTCGATAAAAAGACGATGAATTTTTATCAGGCCGAGCCCCATGATCTGGAAGGCATTGTAAATCAGCTCAGAAATACAAAGGGAGTAGAATGTGCAATCTTTATGTATCAGCTGGATACACTGGAATATAAAGTAAGCCTGCGTTCTAACGGAAAAGTAAATGTGGAGAAGGTGGCTTCCTTTTTTGGCGGCGGCGGCCATGAACGCGCGGCAGGAGTGACTATGCAGGGTACCTTTCATGATATTGTGAATAATCTGTCGGCGCAGATTGCCGTTCAACTGAAAGAAACGGTACAAAAGAAGGAGAAAAAATAACAAATTGTACACAGGAGACAGGAATGTACCACGGAATCATTAATGTATATAAGGAAGCCGGCTATACGTCTCATGATGTGGTGGCAAAGCTGCGAGGTATATGTAAACAAAAAAAGATTGGACACACAGGAACCCTTGATCCGGATGCGGTGGGGGTTCTTCCTGTATGTCTGGGAAGCGGAACGAAAGTATGTGATCTGCTTACAGACCGGAAGAAAGAATATATTGCCCGGTTTCGTCTGGGCTGTGTGACCGACACACAGGACATATCAGGACACATTCTTGAAGAAAATGCAGTGACAGCGACTGCCGGGGATGCACAAAAGGCAATTGTTTCTTTTGAGGGAGAATCTATGCAGGTGCCGCCAATGTATTCGGCATTAAAAGTAAACGGCAAAAAGCTTTACGAACTGGCCAGACAGGGGAAAGAAGTAGAACGCCCGGCCCGGCCGATCAATATTTATCATTTGGAGATCATGGAAGAGGAGCACCCAGAGTACACGATCCGAGTAGTGTGCTCGAAAGGAACCTATATCAGAACCTTGTGTCACGATATCGGACAAAAGCTTGGCTGCGGTGCAGTAATGGTATCTCTGAAAAGGACTGGTGTGGGTGAATTTGAAATCAAAGATTCTTACAAGCTTTCCGAATTACAGAAACTGGCGGATGAAGGAAGGCTGCTGGAGGCGGTGTGCCCTGTGGACAGACTGTTTGAAAATTTGGCGGAAGTGGTTGTGAAAGAGGAGGCCTTTAAGGCACTCATAAATGGAAATCCATTGAAAAGGCAGGCTGTCAGACCGGAAGAAATGAAGGGAAATAAGGAACCGGAGGATGGAGAACAGTTTCGCATCTACAGCCATCAACATGTTTTTTTTGGAATATATCGATATGAATCGGAGCGAAGACTGTTTCTGCCCATAAAACTCTTTTTAGGAGAATAAATGGGCTGAAAAAGAAATCATTAAGAGGGTAATCATGCAGATTATACAAGATACTACGGAATTTCATCTGGACGCCGGATCGGCGGTGGCAATTGGCAAATTTGACGGTATTCACAGAGGGCATGAAGTGCTTCTGTCCCGTATTCTGGAAAAGAAGAAGCAGGGATTAAAAGTGGTTGTTTTTACCTTTCATCCTTCTGCTGCCGTTTATTTTGGACAGGCTCAAGGAGGAGAACTGACTACAAGAGAAGAAAAAAGGAGTTGTTTTGAAAAGCTGGGAGTGGATATTTTAATTGAATATCCATTAAATAAAGAAACGGCAGCGACAGCTCCGGAAGAGTTTGTGCGGGAAATTCTTGTGGAGAAGATGAATACAAGGTTTATTGCGGCAGGCAGGGATCTGTCCTTTGGACGGGGAGGAAAAGGGGACAACAGTCTTCTTGAGAGCATGGCAGGCGGACTTGGATTTCAGGTATGCATTATCGATAAAGTTTTTCATGAAAACAGAGAAATCAGTTCCACTTATGTGCGGGAAATGGTGGAGAAAGGAGATATGCAGGGAGCAAGAGAGCTTCTCGGCAGATATTATAGCTTTGAAGGAACCGTAGAGCAGGGGAATCGGTTGGGAAGACGGCTGGGAATGCCTACCATGAATCTTTATCCAAGGCCGGAAAAACTGCTTCCTCCGTGGGGAGTATATTATTCCCGGCTGCACTATGAAGGCGGAATGTATCCGGGGATCACCAACATTGGCAGAAAGCCTACTGTAAACGATACCGAGACAGTTAGTGTGGAAACTTACTTATATGATTTTGATAAAGATATGTATGGAAAAGATATTGTGACAGAACTATTACAATTTAAACGACCGGAGCAGAGGTTTAAAGATGTGGTGGAACTGAAGGAACAGATGGAGAGAGACATTGCTCAGGGCAGGATTTTCCACAAAAAAATTGTTACAGGAATTTGACATAAGAGTTTTTTGCTGTTATAATGGCTCTACTGTGATGTAACAATTTTGTAATAATTATGGAGGAACGTTGTGAAAAGGTACATCAGATACGGAATATATGGAATTGCGGCGGTTATGTTTTTTTCTGTACCGCTTCCGGTTAAGGCAACGGAAACAGATGCGCTGAATGCACAGGATTTCATGGAAGAAGAGACAGAGCTGTTAACGGCAGGCGTGGGGGATCTTTTCACCACGGTGCTCACAAAGGACGAGTATACAGAAATTGCCCAGAGGGCAAAAGGGGCTTTGTGGGGATATACGGAACTGGGAATCTGCAATGTAGAGGAGAATAATCTGAATATTCGAAAGGAGCCGGATGAGTCAGGTAAGCTGGTGGGAAAACTGCCGAAAAATGCTGCCTGTGAGATTATCAGCAGTGAGAATGGCTGGGCATTTATCAAATCCGGTAAAGTAGAAGGTTATGTAAAGGAAGAATATCTTGCCACTGGCTATGAGGCTAAAAAGAAGGGGGAAGAGCTTGCTTCCGCATTGGCAGTTTCAACAGCAGATGCCCTTAACATAAGAGAAGAGCCCAATACAGACGCTGAGATTGTCACTCAGGTTGCAGCCGGAGAGACATTGGATATTGTGGAGATCCGTGATGACGGCTGGATCAAAGTATATCTGGATGATGAGGAGGTTTATGTCTCCGGGGATTTTGTGGAAGTAAAATCGGATCTAGCAACGGCAATTACCATGACAGAACTGTTATATGGTCAGGGAGTATCCGATGTGCGGGTTGATCTTTGTCAGTATGCAAAGCAATTTTTGGGAAATCCCTATGTATGGGGCGGTACAAGCCTGACAAACGGTGCGGATTGTTCTGGATTCGTTTTAAGTGTATTTTCCAAGTATGGTGTTTCCCTGCCGCATTCTTCCAGAGCGCAGGCAAATCAAGGTACGACCATCAGCTCATCAGAATTAAAGCCGGGTGATTTGGTATTTTATGCAAAGGGTGGAACCATCAACCATGTTGCAATTTACATTGGCGGTGGACAGGTTATTCACGCCAGCAGTCCGAAAACAGGAATTAAAATTTCCGCATACAACTATCGGACACCACACAAAATGGTCCGTATTTTATATGATTAATCAACAAATAGCTAATATCGATAACACTGACAAGAAAATTTCCTTTACATTAGGAGAGATTTGTGTTATCATTTTTCAGGTATGAAAGTCAGCCCATGCCCAGAAGACTGGAATCTCCGACCACTTCCTGGCATTCGGCGATTGAAAATGAAGGAGGAAACAATATGATTTCTAAGGAAAAGAAAACCGCAATTATGAAGGAATATGCAAGATGTGAGGGTGACACCGGTTCACCGGAGGTACAGGTTGCGGTATTATCAGCAAGAATTCAGGAACTCACAGAGCATTTAAAACAGCATCCGAAGGATAATCATTCCAGAAGAGGTATGTTTAAGATGGTAGGACAGAGACGTGGTCTTCTCAATTATCTGAAAGATAAAGATATTGAGAGATATCGTGCTTTGATTGAGAAACTGGGACTCAGACGATAAACAGCGTTTTAAGGCGGGGCAAGTCGAAAAATTCGGGCTCCGCCTTTTATACCGTAGTAGGAAAAGGAGAAAAATTATGTTTAAAACGTTTTCAATGGAGCTTGCAGGCCGTACATTAAGTGTTGATATCAACCGTGTGGGCAAGCAGGCAAACGGATGTGCATTTATGCATTATGGTGATACCACAGTTTTGTCAACCGCCACAGCATCGGACAAGCCCAGGGAGGGGATTGACTTTTTCCCTTTAAGCGTGGAATATGAAGAAAAGCTGTATGCAGTAGGCAAAATTCCCGGAGGATTTAATAAGAGAGAAGGAAAGGCTTCCGAAAATGCAATTTTGACAAGCCGTGTCATCGACAGGCCCATGCGCCCTTTATTCCCGAAGGATTACAGAAATGATGTTACCTTAAACAATATGGTAATGAGCGTGGATCCGGCGTGCCGTCCGGAACTGGTGGCTATGCTGGGTGCTGCCATTGCAACAAGTATTTCCGATATCCCGTTTGACGGTCCTTGTGCTATGACGCAGATGGGAATGATCGACGGTGAACTTGTTGTTAATCCTTCTCAGGAACAGTGGAAAAACGGTGATCTGAATCTGACAGTAGCATCTACCGCACAGAAGGTGATTATGATTGAAGCCGGAGCAAATGAAATCCCGGAAGCTGTTATGATCGATGCAATCTATAAGGCTCATGAGATCAATCAAACCATCATTGCTTTTATTAATCAGATTGTAGCGGAAGTTGGAAAGCCAAAGCACGAGTATACCAGTTGCGCAGTTCCGGAGGAACTTTTTGAAGCAATTAAGGAGATTGTGCCTCCTGCAGAGATGGAAGAAGCAGTATTCACGGATGAAAAGCAGGTTCGTGAAGAGAACATAAAGAATATTACCGAAAAGCTGGAAGAGGCATTTGCGGAAAAGGAAGAATGGCTGGAGGTGCTGGGTGAGGCAATTTACCAGTATGAGAAGAAAACAGTCCGCAAGATGATCTTAAAGGATCAGAAACGTCCTGACGGCCGTGAGATTACACAGATCCGTCCGCTGGCAGCGGAAGTAGATATTATTCCGAGAGTGCATGGTTCAGCTATGTTCACCAGAGGACAGACACAGATCTGCAATGTGTGTACATTGGCACCGTTGTCCGAGCAGCAGAGAATTGATGGTCTGGATGAAAATGAAGTGAGCAAGAGATATATGCATCACTACAATTTCCCTTCCTACTCGGTGGGCGAGACCAAACCTTCCAGAGGACCCGGAAGAAGAGAAATTGGTCATGGAGCATTGGCAGAGAGAGCATTAATTCCGGTTCTTCCTTCTGAGGAGGAGTTCCCTTATGCAATCCGTACCGTGTCCGAGACTTTTGAATCCAATGGCTCTACTTCCATGGCATCTACCTGTGCATCCTGTATGTCACTTATGGCTGCAGGTGTTCCCATCAAAAAGATGGTTGCAGGTATTTCCTGTGGTCTGGTTACCGGTGAGACAGATGATGATTTTGTACTTCTTACAGATATTCAGGGACTTGAGGACTTCTTTGGAGATATGGACTTTAAGGTTACCGGAACTACGGAAGGTATTACCGCAATTCAGATGGATATTAAGATCCATGGCTTGACAAGACCCATTGTGGAAGGTGCCATTGCAAGATGCCGTGAAGCAAGACTGTTTATTATGGATACTTGTATGAAACCTGCAATTTCAGCGCCCAGACCGGAGGTCGGCCCTTATGCGCCCAAGATCATTTCCATTCAGATTGATCCGGAAAAGATTGGTGACGTGGTAGGTCAGCGTGGAAAGACCATCAATGAGATCATTGCCCGTACCGGAGTTAAGATTGATATTACCGATGACGGTAAGGTATCCGTATGCGGAACGGAGCCGGAGATGATGTCGAAGGCAGTAGAATATATCAAAACCATTGTGACTGACTATCAGGAAGGCCAGATTTTCCAGGGTATTGTGGTCAGCATCAAAGAATTTGGCGCATTTATTGAATTTGCTCCCGGCAAGGAAGGAATGGTTCACATTTCCAAGATTGCCAAGGAAAGAATCAATCATGTGGAAGATGTGCTTACGCTTGGTGACAAGGTAACGGTTGTGTGCCTTGGAAAGGACAAGATGGGAAGAATGAGCTTCTCCATGAAAGATGTAGCACAGAAGTAATTAAGAATACAAATAATATGTGGAACGCTTCCTATTGTTAGGAAGCGTTCTTTTTTTGTGCCAAGCTACATATATTGGGATAAGAGGTGAGTGTGATGGAAAAAAGGGAAGAAATATTGAGAATCTTTCCGGAGTATATGAGAGAAAGATTAGAAAAACCGCTGGAAAGAGCGGACAAACTGGAAGAAATCCGATTGGGGATCGGACGCCCGGTACGTTTCCTGACATCTGGTGAAGAGCTATTCTTATCCTATCGGGGAGGTTTTGGGAGGAGCGTTCAAGATGCGTGGTTTGTTACGGAACGGGAGATGGATGAGATTATCAAAAATGTATGCCGTTATTCCATGTATGCGTTTGAAAATGAGATTCGTCAGGGATTTTTGACCATTGCCGGCGGACATCGCATCGGTCTGGCAGGACAAGTGGTTCTCAATGAGGACGGCAGTATTCGGAATATGGCACATATTCGTTTTCTGAATATTCGAATATCTCATCAGATTATCGGTGCCGCGGATGGAATTATGGAGTTCCTTTATGAAGGAAAAAGGTTTTGCAATACGCTTTTGGTATCCCCTCCCGGAGGTGGAAAGACAACCCTTCTTCGTGATATTGTGCGGCAGGTCTCTACGGGAAACTCCTATGGAACAGGAAGGCAGGTTGGTGTGGTGGATGAGCGTTCCGAAATCGCGGGAAGTTTTATGGGAATACCGCAAAATGACGTTGGAATGCGTACGGATGTACTGGATGGATGCCCCAAAATACAGGGAATGATGCTCCTTATGCGTTCCATGTCTCCGGATGTCGTGGCAGTGGATGAGATCGGAGGATATGAAGATATGAAAGCCGTTTATCAAGTACTTCAGTGTGGAAGCAGTGTGCTTGCCACCATGCATGGGAACTCCATGGAGGATGTGGGACAGCATATGGATGGAGGGGTTCTGGAACGAAATGGTGGACAGGTATTATATAGAGCGGAAGATATTTGTGAGAGGTATGTGTTTTTGGAGAGAAAACGGGGAGACTGCCGGATCAAGGAAATTCTGGACCAAAAAGGAATCAAATCGGAAAAGAAAAGAAGGGAATTATTATGTTGCAGTTGACGGGGTGTTTGATGATCATTGCCGGCTGTGTGGGTGTTGCAGCAGTGGTATGCAGGGATTATAACAGCAGGCTTTTTCTGCTGAAACAGATTAGAGAAATCTATGAAAATCTGAAATATTATATCACCTATCAGAAGACAGCCATACCGGAAGCAATGCTTCGGCTTTCCGAAAAAGAAAGAGGTCCTTTTTCTGATGTATTTCACGAAATTTATGAGGAAAATAGAGCGGGAAACGGGAATTTTCCGGATATTTGGAAAAAACATATAGGGAAAGTATTGTCAGGATCAGCCCTGCGTGATGCAGAAAAAAAGCTGCTCTTAGACTTCCCCTCCTGTCTGGGATACATGGAAGAAGGGGCACAGGCAGGCGCTTTGGATGAATTGCAGAGGGAAGTGATTCGATGCATTGAAGAACTGTCCGGAGAACAGAAGAATAAAAATAAAATGGTGATGAGTCTTGGGCTTGCCGGTGGAGTGCTCTTATCCATTCTGCTGTTGTAGCCGGGAAGATGGAGGAAACATGGAGGTAAGCCTGATATTTAAAATTGCGGCAGTAGGTATTTTAGTTACGATTTTAGGCCAGATTCTGAAGCACAGCGGAAGGGAAGAACACGCTTTTCTGATCAGTCTTGCAGGGCTGATATTGGTTCTTACATGGATTTTACCGTATATATACGATCTGTTTATGATGATTCAGGACTTGTTCAGTATGTGATTGCTTTATAAAACAAAGGGAGATGAGAAAATGGAGATAGTAAAGATTGGAATTTTGGGTGTGGCCGGAGTCATGCTGGCCCTGCAGTTTAAGTCAGGAAGACCCGAATACGGATTTTATCTGGGCGCAGTAGTCTGTCTAATCATTTTTTTCTTCTCACTGCAGGGAATGAGTACTTTGCTTTCACGGGTGCGGGAAATAGAGACTTATTTGAGTGGCAGCGGGAGCTATCTGGGCTTTTTGTTTAAGGCGGTAGGCATCACCTATGTATGTGAGTTCTGTGCGTCGATCTGTAAAGATGCAGGGTATGGAGCTGTGGCAGGGCAGATTGAAATATTTGGGAAACTGTCGGTTCTTATGATGGGAATCCCTGTTTTGATAGCTGTTGTGGAAAATATTAATGCTCTGGCCGGTCAGGTAGGATGAGTAATGTGAAAAGAATAAGAACGGTATTTATGCTGGCAATAACTTTGGGATTACTTTTAGGAACTGCGGTGCCTGCTTATGCGAAAGAAAACAAGGAGGACACGGCAAAGCAACAGTATGTGGATGACTACCTTGCGTCTATGGATATGAGCGGTATTGACGAGGGGATAAAAAATTTGTTTCCTGACGCAGATATAGATGCAGGAGAACTTCTGCGGTTGATTTTAGATGGAAAAATAGTGGATGCGGGAAAAGAGCTTCTTTTGCAGATCAAAGGGAGACTGACGGGAGAATTCTTAAATGTCCGCCGGATTTTCTTATATATATTGGTTTTGGGAGTGATCTCGGCAATGTTCTCCGGGTTTTCCGATTTATTTTCCGGACAGCAGATTGCCCCTGCGGGATTTTATTTTCTTTATTTGTTTCTTATGGTGGTTCTCACTGGAGCATTTCTTATTGCGGCTAAGATCGCATCAAATGCAGTTGAAAATATTGTTTTATTTGTAAAGTTGTTTATTCCTGTTTATTTTACGGCAGTAGGTACTGCCGGGGGAACGGCAGCGGCTGTCTGTTATTATCAGTTGATGCTTCTTGTGGTTTACTTTGTGGAAGGATTTGTGAATGCGGTATTGCTTCCCTTTGTATACAGCTACATATTGTTAGCACTCTTAAACGGAATATGGGTAGAAGAAAAATTATCCCTTTTGTTAGATTTGATGAAAAAAGGAATCAGTGCGGCACTTAAAGTTTCCATGGGTGCGGTCACGGGACTAAGTCTTGTACAATCCGTAGTTGTACCGGTGGCAGACCGGTTAAAAATATCTGCATTAAGAAAAACCGTGGCGGCAATTCCGGGAATTGGAAAGGCGGCGGAAGGAGTGGCAGAACTGGTTCTGGGATCGGCAGTTCTTATAAAGAACAGTATTGGAGTACTGCTTTTGCTCCTTTTGCTTGGAAGCTGTCTGATTCCGCTGGTCAGAATTCTTTTGATTACGGGAGCGGTCAAGCTTGGAGCCGCTATTGCGGGGATCGTCAGTGATAAAAGATTTTCCGGCTGTACGGACCGGGTCGGAGAGGGCTGCTTTCTATTATTCCGCTGCGTATTTACGTCTATGCTGCTCTTTGTTATTGTAATAGCCGTTGCAGCATACACAATATCGTATTGACAAAAGGACAGGATGGGAAAGGAAAAACTACGTTGATCTTTGCAATTAAGGAAATATGCATCTTCATGCTCATTGCGCAGGCTATATTGTTTTTTGTTCCGGGAGGAACCTATGTGAAATATGTCCGGATTCTTATAGGCATTTTAATGATACTATGGATTACGGAACCATTACTGGATTTTTTTGCAGATGAGAAGACCGGAAAAGAAATACAGGAACGTGTGGCAGGGATTTTTGCAGAGGCGGGAAATAATAGTCAGATGCTGGTTATAGAGGATGGAACCATGGAAATTTATAGGGGAATTGAACAAGAATTAATGAAAAAGCTCGTGCAGTGCAGGAATGATTGTGCAGTAAGGGCAGTGAACCTTGACGAGGAAGAAGGCATGGTAGTGATTACAGTGGAATCACAGAAGGAGAAGGAAAAGGCGGAAGCCGACGGTGAGATACGGATTGCTCCTGTGGTTTTGGGAGATGAAAAAAATCAGGGGGAAAGTGCATCAGATGATAATTTAAAACACGGAGAACTGCAGGAATTAAGGGAACAGTACGGAAATTGTATCGGAGTGGATCCGGAGAGAATTGTTATCAGAAGGGCAGGGAGGATAGACAGGGGGTAAGGGAATGCTGAAGGAAAAGCTTGCAGAAGGAAAACAGAAAGGCATGCTGACAAAAGATAATTTTCTGATCATGGTCCTTTTGGGGATCCTTCTTCTAGTAATTGCCTGGCCGGTAAAGAAGGAAAAGGATGAAAGTCTGTCACAGTCCGGTCAATGGGACAGTGATCGTGTTACACTGGATTTATCAAAGGATAAAAGTGTAGATTTGACGAAGGGAGAGATTGGAATATCGAGTATGGAGCAGGAATATGCGGCATATCTGGAGGAAGAGCTGGAACGTCTGCTCACTACGATGGATGGAGTGGGAGCAGTGAAGGTTATGATTACGCTGGAGGATAAGGGAGAAACACTGGTCGAAAAGGATCAGGTTACCAGACGGGAGGGAACCACGGAAGTAGACTCGGCCGGAGGCAGCAGAAACACTACCGATATTTCTATGGAGGAGAGCACTGTATTTTCCGGGCAGGGGAGTTTGGAAACTCCCTTTATCAGACAGGTAAAGTATCCCAGGGTTTCCGGAGTTGCAGTGTCAGCCGAAGGCGGAGGGAATGCAGAAACTGTACAGAAGATTACTAAGGCAATTCAGGCATTATTTGGAATCGAGCCTCATAAAATTATTATAGTTAAAATGATATCAAGGTAAAAGGAGATACGGGATTGAAGAATATGGTGAAAAAGAATCAGATCATGATTACGGCGCTGGCGATTATGATCGCAGTTGCAGGATACCTGAATTTTGCCGGCACCAGAATTACGGAAGAGGAGATTATGACTACAGGGGCGGACGGTGTAGCCTCTATGGGGCAGGCGGATGCAGGGGAGGATCCAGAAGTAGCAGCACTGTTCGAGATATCCGATGAGGACATGGAACAGGCACAGTACGGAGAAATCGAAAGTCTGGATTCCGACGTTGTCCTTCAGCAGGAAAATTATCTGGATGAAACAATGGATGAAGCAATGGCAGATCAGATGGCCCAAAATCTGGAAAATCAAATTCCTGACGGGGAAGTTCCGGGAGAGGCAGTTTTTACTTCAACCTCAGGTCTTGATACACTTTCCGGGGCGCGCCTTCTAAAGGAGCAGACCAGGGCCAGAAATAAGGAAATTCTTCTGGAAATTATCAATAATGTTAATATCGGAGAAGAACAAAAGCAGGAAGCTGTAGATAATATGATTTCCATCACCGATATTGCAGAAAAGGAAACGGCAGCGGAGATTCTTCTTGAAAGTAAGGGATTTGATGATGTGGTGGTAAGCATTACGGATGATACTGTGGATGTGGTAGTGGGAACAGTCGATTTGTCAGAAGCACAGCGTGCCCAGATCGAGGATATCATCATTCGAAAAACGGGTGTGGCACCGGAAGCGATTGTGATCAGCACACTGCCTTCACAGGAATAAACAGGTGCTATCTTCTCCTAAATGTGGTATTCTATTACGAGAATCAAATATTTTGCCGTCAAAAGGGTATATTGAAATAAGGACGGATACCTTATGAAATGTATGTTCAACGTTTACCGGAAGAGGGAAGCAAGTGTATGAAATCTGTGGATTTTAAGCAGCGGTCAGGCTGATGCGGCGTCTGTATGATTATATGCCTGCTTCCTGTTTATCCGGTATATCAAAGAAGAGAACAAGACTGCAGGAAAGGATTTTAAGGTTTTTGCTTTATTATTTTAGTGGTTTATGTTATGCTTCTATGGGCACAAATACAAGCCGGGAAATCGGCAGACAGGATATCTAATGGACTTGGAGGATAAATCAGTGAGCAGTTTTGAACAGGAAATAAACAGGAGAAGAACATTTGCTATTATCTCGCATCCGGATGCCGGAAAAACAACTTTAACGGAGAAATTTCTTTTGTATGGAGGAGCAATCAATCTGGCGGGCAGTGTGAAAGGAAAGGCAACGGCAAGGCATGCAGTTTCCGACTGGATGGAGATTGAAAAGGAGAGAGGTATTTCCGTCACATCATCGGTGCTGCAATTTGAATATGACGGATTCTGCATTAATATTCTGGATACTCCGGGGCATCAGGACTTTTCGGAAGATACCTATAGAACATTGATGGCGGCGGATTCTGCCGTGATGGTTATTGATGCATCCAAGGGAGTAGAGGCACAGACGCGTAAGCTTTTCAAAGTATGTGTAATGCGCAAGATACCGATCTTCACTTTTATCAATAAAATGGATAGAGATGCAAATGATACCTTTGAATTATTAGATGAGATTGAAAAAGAACTGGGGATAGCTACCTGCCCGGTAAATTGGCCGATTGGATCCGGAAAGCGTTTTAAAGGAGTTTATGACAGGGACAACCAGTGTGTTATCACCTATTCCGATACAGAGAAAGGAACCAAAGAAGGGGAGACCAGCAGGATTCCTCTTTCAGATGAGGACAAGCTTCTTTCCGTGATTGGTGAAGAGGCAAAGGGACTGCTCTGCGATGAAATTGAGCTTTTGGATGGCGCAAGTGCAGAATATGATCTTGACCAGATTCGTGCAGGGGAATTGACGCCGGTTTTCTTTGGATCCGCCCTGACAAATTTTGGTGTGGAATTCTTTCTTCAGCATTTTCTCAAAATGACTACGACACCACTGCCTAGAAAGGCGGACATTGGCCTGATTTCGCCGGTTGAAAATGACTTTTCGGCCTTTGTATTTAAGATACAGGCGAATATGAATAAAGCACACAGGGATCGAATTGCATTTATGCGCATCTGTTCTGGAAAGTATGAGGCGAGCATGGAGGTTAAGCATGTTCAGGGCGGGAAGGTTATGCGTCTGTCACAGCCTCAGCAGATTATGGCAAGCGAAAGGAAAATTCTTGATGAGGCATATGCGGGAGACATCATAGGGGTTTTTGATCCGGGAATCTTTTCCATCGGGGATACGTTATGCATGCCCAGGGAACAATTTCAATATGAAGGGATTCCTACTTTCGCACCGGAACATTTTGCAAGGGTCAGGCAGATGGATACCATGAAGAGGAAGCAGTTTGTCAAGGGGATTACACAGATTGCCCAGGAGGGAGCCATCCAGATTTTTCAGGAGTTTAACACCGGCATGGAAGAAATCATCGTTGGTGTGGTGGGTGTATTGCAGTTTGATGTGCTCAAGTATCGTCTGGAGAACGAATACAATGTGGAGATTAAATTAGATACTCTGCCTTATGAACACATTCGCTGGATTGAGAACAAAGATATTGATCTGAGCAGACTGACAGGTACTTCCGACATGAAAAAAATAAAAGACCTGAAAGGAAATCCCCTGCTGCTATTTGTCAATGCATGGAGTGTAGGCATGACACTGGATAGAAACGAGGGATTGATTCTTTCCGAATTTGGACGTGGTTAAATGAAAAGAAAACGGAAAATACTTCTTGTCTGTGTGTTGATGCTGATGCTTGCAGGATGTGCACCTGCTTTTCGTCAGCAGGAAGCAGACAGCCGGGAGAGCAGAGAACAATTAAATACGCAGGAAGATGATCTGCAAAGCCTGCAGGAGAAGCCTGAGGATGAGAATCCTTCTTTGGATGAGAAGCCAAAGGAAGAGGAAGAGCTGCCGAAGGAAATTGGAAACGAAGATGTGGACAGTATCCAGGGAGTTCCAGAGGAAGAGATCCTTTTTTTGAAGGATCAGCAGAAAGGGCTTTTTCATTACGAGAGACTCAGTGAAGAAGAACAGACGGTTTACGTGGAAATCTTAAGTATTTTGAAGCAGTTTGGAGAAGGGATTGCACTGAGAAGCACGAACACGGATCAGATTGAGAGGGTATTTCAATGTGTGCTGAATGACCATCCTGAAATTTTTTATGTGGAAGGATACACTTTTACCAGGTATACATTGGGAGATGTCATAAAGAAGATTACCTTTTCGGGGTCCTACAATATGACAAGCGCTGAGGCGGCGGACAGGCAGGAACAGATTAATCTTTATGTTGCGGAATGTATGCAGGGAATGGACCCGGCTCTGGATGATTACGGAAGAGTGAAGTATATATATGAATATATTATCCGGGAAACGGAATATGACGCACAGGCGCCGGATAATCAGAATATCTGCTCTGTTTTTATACATCGAAGAAGTGTCTGTCAAGGCTATGCGAAGGCAACGGAATACCTTTTAAATAATGCAGGAATCGAAGCAACTCTGATCATGGGGAAAGTTTCCGGCGGAGAGGGACATGCATGGAATCTGGTGTGTCTGGATGACAATTATTATTTTGTAGATACGACATGGGGGGATGCTTCTTACCAGATGATAGGGGGAAGCAGTGAGATGGAGGGAAGTATACCGCCGATCAATTATGATTACCTGTGTGTTACAACACAGCAGCTTGAGAAAACGCACACCATTGATGCCATAGTGGATATTCCCGTCTGCAGTGTCATGGAAGATAATTACTATGTGAGAGAGGGGTTATATTTTACGCAGGTGGATGAGGAACTTTTAGAGCAGGTTTTCCAGACCGCTTACGAGAAAGAAAGTGGTTATGTTACTTTAAAGTGTGCAGATGAACAGACTTATTATGAGATGACGGAGCACTTGATCGTCGATCAAAAGATATTCCGCTATCTGCATGCAAAAGGGGGAACGGTCTCTTATGCGGAGAACGAAGAACAGCTCAGCCTCAGCTTCTGGCTGTAGAATAGGACTAGGCAAAACCGATAAATTTTGATATGATTATCATAAATAGGGCTTGCAGTCAATTCCCCGCAGAGTGCAGCGGGAAGAAAAGAAAGGGATATTATCATGGAAAAAACGTATGAACAGAACACCTATACATTACAGGAGGATGAAAATCTGGGAACCGTAAAAATTGCAGATGATGTTGTGGCAATGATTGCAGGTCTTGCAGCAACAGAAGTGGAAGGCGTATCTGCTATGGCGGGAAATATCAGCAATGAACTTTTAAGCAAGATGGGAGTTAAGAATCTTGCAAAAGGAGTAAAGGTTGAGGTATTAGGCAAAAGAGTGAAAACAGAACTTGCTCTGATTATTGAATATGGATACAATATTCCCGTTGTTTCACAGAAAGTACAGGGAAAGGTTAAAACAACAATTGAAAACATGACCGGACTTGAGGTGTCGGATGTGGATGTGCGAATTGCCGGTGTGAATATGGTCAAGGATAAATAATACAGGTGGCATTCATGAGCAGAAGACAACTACGAGAGCAGATTTTCAAGCTTCTTTTTCGAGTGGAATTTAATTCAAAAGAAGAACTGGAGCAGCAGGAAGCTTTTTTCTTTGCCGATGAGGAGAATCATGTCGGTGAAGAGGAGAGCGCGCAGATTGGCAGCAAATTTGTAAGGATTGTGGAACAGCTGGATGAGATTGACACACAGTTAAACCAAAAGGCGAAAGGCTGGTCTACAGACCGCATGGGCAAGGTGGATCTGACCATTTTGCGGCTTGCGGTTTATGAGATACAATATGATGATGAAGTACCTACCGGCGTGGCAATCAATGAAGCGGTAGAACTGGCAAAAAAGTTTGGGCAGGATTCTTCACCGGCGTTTATTAATGGTGTTCTTGCCAAGTTTGCATAGGCAGGCAGGATATGCAGAATGTTTATACAGTTGGACAAGTTAATGCGTATATTAAAAATATGTTCGAACAGGATTTTTTACTGCAGGAGCTTTCTGTAAAGGGAGAGGTCAGTAATTGCAAGTATCATTCCTCCGGACATATTTATTTTACGTTAAAGGATGGAAAGGGAACCATTGCCTGTGTCATGTTTGCAGGAAACCGGGCAGGTCTTTCCTTTCGCCTGGCAGAAGGAATGCAGGTCATTGTCCGGGGAGCAGTCGATGTATATGAGCGTGACGGCAAATATCAGTTATATGCCAAATCCATTAAGCCGGATGGAGAGGGCGCTCTTTATGAACAGTTTGAGCGGTTGAAACAAAAGCTGGAAGAACAGGGCATGTTCGATGCCGGATACAAAAAGCCTATTCCGGGATATATCAGGACACTTGGTGTTGTGACAGCGCCTACCGGAGCAGCGGTCCGCGATATCATTAATATTACATCCAGAAGAAATCCTTATGTTCAGATTATACTGTACCCGGCAGTTGTACAGGGAGATGGTGCCCCGGCCAGTATTGTCCGCGGAATTAAAATGCTGGAAGAAAAACAGGTGGATGTGATGATCGTAGGGCGTGGCGGAGGGTCTATCGAGGATCTTTGGGCGTTTAATGAGGAAGTGGTGGCACAGGCTGTTTTTGACTGCAGCGTACCCGTTATCTCTGCGGTGGGACATGAGACAGATACAACGATTATCGATTTCGTAGCCGATCTTCGTGCGCCTACTCCTTCAGCAGCAGCGGAACTGGCTGTTTATGATGTGATGCTGGCGTTTGCAAAGATGGAATCCATAAAGGCATCACTTCTGCGGCAGATGCAGGGACGTTTTCGGATCGAAAAAGAATCGCTGAAAGTATTGGAAGCAAAGCTAAAGATGAACAGTCCTATGGGCAGGATACGGGAAAGACGGAGCATGCTCATGAGCTTTGAAGATAAGCTGACAGTGTCAATAAAAAATAAAATTACACACAACAGACACAGAATGGCAGTTTACATCGAACGGCTGAAAGGGTTATCTCCTTTGGACAAGCTAAATCAGGGATACTCTTATGTCGCAGATATGCATGGAAAGACTCTTACCGATATTGATAAAATAGCAATCGGAGAGATGATTCGGGTCTACGTGAAAAATGGTATGATGGAGGCATCTGTTATCGAAAAGAGGCCGATGGACAGAAAAACGGGGGACATATGATGCAGGAAGAAGAAAAGCTGAATCTGGAAGAGGCATTTTCAAAACTGGAAGAAACGGTATCCGCCTTGGAACAGGAGGATATTTCCCTGGAGAAATCCTTTCAGATTTACAAAGAAGGAATGGAACTTCTAAAGAAATGCAATCAGGCAATTGACAAGGTGGAAAAACAGGTTCTTGTTTTGAACGAGGATGGAGAAAGCAATGAATTTTAAGGAAATGCTGGAGATCAAAACAAACAGGGCAGAAGCAGTACTGAAAAAGTATATGCCGAAGGAGAGCAGTTACCAGAAACAGGTTTTGGAGGCGATGGATTACAGTGTGCTCGCCGGCGGAAAGCGGTTACGCCCTATATTGATGGAGGAAAGTTTTCTTCTTTTTGGAGGACAGGGGGAACTGATCGAGCCATTTATGGCGGCGCTTGAGATGATTCATAACTATTCCCTGGTGCACGATGATCTTCCGGCTATGGATAATGACGAATACCGCCGGGGACGTGAAACTACGTGGAAGGTCTACGGTGACGGCATGGCGGTGCTTGCAGGAGATGGCCTGTTAAATCTTGCGTTTGAAACAGCGTCCAGCGCTTTTGATCTTGCAAAGACAGATAAGGAGTTTATACGGGCTGCTTGTGCTATACGCATCCTTGGCAGAAAATCCGGTATTTATGGCATGATCGGAGGACAGGCTGCCGATATTATGGCAGAATCGGGAATGGAAGTAACAGAAGACATGCTTCTTTTTATCCATGAAAATAAGACAGCGGCTTTGATTCAGGCAGCATTGATGATCGGTGCCGTTCTTGCAGGAGCAGACGCTTCCGATGTAGAAAAGATGGAGCATGCAGCCTATAATATAGGCGTTGCTTTTCAGATACAGGATGATATTTTGGATATTACCAGTACAACAGAAGTTTTGGGAAAGCCGGTAGGAAGCGACGAGAGAAATCAAAAGCTTACTTATGTGGCTCTCCATGGACTGGAAAAGTCCCGGGAAGAGGTGCAGAGATTATCGGCAGAGGCATTGGAGATTTTAGATTCCTTTGAAAGCCGGAATGAGTTTTTGAAGGAGTTAGTAAATTCTTTGATAACCAGAGAAAAGTAACCGGAATATTAACAGTAAAACGGAAGAAAAGAAGGTTTTAAAATGTTGCTTGATAAGATAAAAAAAGTCGGAGACATTAAAAATTTAGCCCCCGCAGAATATCAGGAGCTTGCGCAGGAGATAAGGGAATTCCTGATCGAGAAGATCTCAAAAACAGGGGGACATCTGGGGTCGAATTTAGGAGCTGTGGAGCTTACCATGGCGCTTCATTTATTCCTCGATCTTCCCAAGGATAAGCTGATCTGGGATGTAGGGCATCAGTCTTACACGCATAAGCTTTTGACAGGCAGAAGAGAAGGTTTTGAAAATCTTCGTAAATTTGGCGGTATGAGTGGTTTCCCCAAAAGAAAGGAAAGTGACTGTGATTGTTTTGATACCGGACACAGTTCGACTTCCATATCGGCAGGACTTGGACTTGTTAAAGCAAGAGATATTAAGGGGGAGACCAATACGGTTGTCTCGGTGATTGGAGACGGATCACTTACAGGCGGAATGGCATATGAAGCACTAAATAATGCGGCCAAGCTTGAGACAAATTATATTATTGTGCTGAATGACAACAATATGTCTATTTCCGAAAATGTGGGCGGTGTATCGAAATATCTTAATAATGTGCGGACGGCAAATGCCTATCTGGATATCAAGGAAGGGGTTTATAATACGCTGAAAGACATACCCAAAGGTGAAAAGGTAGTAGAGAGCATCCGGAAAGCAAAGAGCAGCTTTAAACATCTGGTGGTTCCGGGGATGTTCTTTGAAGATATCGGTGTGACTTATTTAGGACCTGTGGATGGACATAACATTACAGCGATACTCCGTGTTCTTCAGGAGGCAAAAAGAATCCGAAAGGCAGTCATTGTCCATGTGATCACGGAAAAAGGAAGAGGTTACGGGCCGGCAGAGAGGCATCCGGCAAGATTTCATGGGGCAGAACCCTTTGACATTGAGACAGGGCTTCCCAGTAAGCCGAGAACAACGGCAAATTACACGGATATCTTTTCTACGGTTATGACGAAGCTGGGGGCGAGAGACGAAAGAGTGATTGCAATCACGGCAGCCATGCCCGATGGAACCGGCTTAAAACGTTTCCGAAACATGTATCCGGAACGGTTTTTTGACGTGGGAATTGCGGAGGAGCATGCGGTGACTTTTGCTGCTGGACTTGCAGCGGGAGGTTTAAGACCGGTAGTTGCCATCTATTCGTCCTTTTTGCAGAGGGCATATGACCAGATACTTCACGATGTATGCATTCAGAATCTGCCGGTTATATTTGCGGTCGACCGGGCAGGGCTGGTGGGAAGTGACGGGGAGACTCACCAGGGAATTTTTGACTTGTCTTATCTATCATCCATACCGGGTATGCATATTATGGCACCCAAGAATAAATGGGAGCTTTCTGATATGATGAAATTTGCGCTTGCAAATGAAGTGCCCATAGCTATCCGTTATCCCAGGGGAGAGGCATATGCAGGGCTTCGGGAATACAGGGCGCCTATTGAGATGGGAATGGCGGAAATTATTTATGGGGAAGACGAGATCTGCCTTCTTGCAGTGGGAAGCATGGTCAAGAAAGCAGAGACAGTCAGAGAAAAATTGAAAGAAGAAGGATTTCGGTGCAGTATCATCAATGCAAGATTTGTAAAGCCCATTGATGAGCAGGCAATCTGTTATGCAGCGCAGGGGCACAATCTTTTGGTAACCATGGAGGAGAATGTTGCCAGCGGCGGTTATGGCGAGAAGGTCAGGGAAGTGCTGGACCGATTTGGAATGCAGACAAGGCTTCTTAGGATTGCCATACCGGATGAATATGTAGAACATGGAAATGTGGAAATGCTTGAAAAGGAAATCGGTATTGATGCGCAGACCATTATCACCCGGATCAAAAAGGAAATGGAAGGCCTACGATGAAAGAGCGATTGGATATACTACTTGTCCGGGAGGGGTACGCACCCTCAAGAGAGAAGGCAAAGACGATCATCATGTCAGGAAATGTGTTTGTGGATGGACAGAGGGAGGATAAGGCAGGAAGTGTCTTTGACCCCGATAAGGTTCAGATTACTGTAAAGGGAAAGTCATTAAAGTATGTCAGCAGAGGAGGCCTAAAGCTGGAAAAGGCAATCAGGGAGTTTTCATTGATGCTGGACGGGAAAATCTGTATGGATATCGGAGCATCCACCGGAGGATTTACGGACTGTATGCTTCAAAACGGAGCCCGCAGAGTATACTCGATTGATGTAGGGCATGGTCAGCTGGACTGGAAACTGCGCAATGATGAGCGTGTTGTCTGTATGGAAAAGACGAATTTCAGATATATGACGCCGGGTGATATCGAGGATCGGCTGGATTTTGCATCCGTTGATGTTTCCTTTATTTCACTTACAAAGATTTTACTTCCGGCAAGGGCATTGCTTGAACCGGAAGGTGAGATGGTGTGTCTGATCAAGCCGCAGTTTGAGGCGGGCAGAGAAAAAGTAGGAAAAAAGGGTGTAGTCAGAGAAGAGTCTGTTCATATTGAGGTTGTCAAAAAAATCATTGATTTTGCGGATTATCTTGGGTTTTCCATCCTCCATTTGGATTATTCACCAATCAAGGGACCGGAAGGAAACATTGAATACCTGCTGCATATCAAAAAGGATGAAAGCAGGGAAGAGCAGACACAGAATATAACGGAAGCTTTGGCACAGGAAGAGCTTTGCAGGATTATCGAGGACGGAACAGGGTATTCCGGTCAGGCAGCAGTCAGCAGTCTGATCATGCAGACAATAAAGAAGGCTCATGAGAGCCTTGACGGGTAAAGAACGGAGTGTGTGATGGATCATTTTTATGTGATAACCAATCCGGCAAAGGATGCAGATTTGAAGGTCACTTATTTTATCAGAGATTATCTGATAAGGCAGGGTAAAACCTGTGTGATTGATACCGGGGGTGATAATAAAAGGCAGGAGGGATATACGGACCAGTCCAGAGTAGATGCAAAAACGGAATGTGTCATTGTATTGGGCGGGGACGGAACCTTACTGCAGGCGGCAGCAGACCTGGTGGATATGGATATTCCCTTTCTGGGAATCAACATGGGTACACTTGGATTTTTGGCAGAAGTTAATGTATCGGAAACAGAGGCGGCATTAGTACGTCTGATTCAAAATGAATATGAGATTGAGAAGCGGATGATGCTTTGCGGCACAGGTCCAATAGGCACAAACCGTCAGGAAGAAGTAAGAGCACTGAATGATATTGTCATCACCCGAAAGGGATCATTGCAGATTATTAATTTCAATATTTATGTGAATGGGCAGTTGTTACATAGGTATCATGCGGATGGTGTAATCGTGGCAACCCCTACAGGTTCTACCGGGTATAGTCTCTCCGCAGGAGGACCTATTGTGGAGCCAAGAGCAAATCTGATCCTGGTTTCGCCGATTTGTCCTCATTCTATGCAGAGCAGAAGTATTGTTCTTTCCTCGGAAGATACGGTGACGATAGAGATCGAAGCGGGGCGTGACGAAAATCACCGGGAGGTTGAAGCAATTTTTGACGGCAGTCATAAGATACCGCTCGGGGCGGGAGACAGGGTAGACGTCAGAAAGTCCCAAAAGACAACAGGGATCATTAAACTCAGCCAGATGAGTTTTCTGGAAGCCCTTCACAAAAAAATGAGTGATTAGGAAATAATTATGAAAAAGAGCAGACATCAGAAAATTAAAGAGTTGGTAGAACAATATCAGATTGAAACACAGGAAGAACTGGCAGACAAGCTGACGGATGCCGGATATGCAGTGACGCAGGCTACGGTCTCCAGGGATATTAGGGAGTTAAAGCTATCCAAGATTTCCTTAGGAGACGGTCGTCAAATGTATACCATATTGGAGCATAATGATCAGTATCTGGGAGATAAATATATTCGTGTGCTTAAGGATGGATTTGTTTCCATGGATATGGCACAAAATATTCTGGTGATAAAGACGGTATCTGGTATGGCAATGGCAGTGGCAGCTGCTGTAGATGCCATGAAGTTTAAGGAAATAGTAGGTTCCATCGCAGGAGATGATACCATCATGATGGCGGTGAGAACAGTAGAAGATACACAGATAGTCATGGATAAGATCCGCAAGGCCATTGGAGAATAGATGGTGTGAACGGGAGAATGTACGGAAAGGGGCATAAGGATCTATGCTTGAAAGTTTGCATGTAAAGAATCTTGCACTGATCGATGAGCAGGAAGTAACCTTTGGCAAAGGGATGAATATCCTTACCGGAGAGACCGGTGCAGGGAAATCCGTTATCATAGGATCAATTAATCTGGCACTCGGTGCTAAGGCTGATAAGGACTACATCCGAACCGGAGCCGATCATGCGCTGATAGAACTGATTTTTACCTTAAATGAGCAGCAGTGCAGGCAGGTTCAGGAAATGGAGCTGCCTCTTGAGGATGGAAATATGCTGATTCTTCAGCGGAAGATCATGCCCGGGAAGAGTATCTGCAGGGTATGCGGTGAAAGTGTTACTGCCTCCCAGTTAAAGAAACTGGCACCCTGCCTTTTGGATCTTTATGGACAGCATGAGCATCAGTCGCTTTTAAAGCCCTCGTCCTACCGGAAGATGCTGGATGCTTATGTGGGAGAAAGAGCAGATAGTATTCGTTCGAAATTAAAGGAACAGATTAGTCTTTACAAAAACATGGAAGAAGAACTTGAGAAGCATAATCTGGATGAGAAAGAACGGGAAGGAAAAGTACGCCTTTTGGAATTTGAGGTTCAGGAGATCGAAGCGGCAGCGCTTACGCCTTCTGAGGATGAGCAGATTGAAAAGAAGTATCGCAAAATGATTAATTCCAAAAAGATGAAAGAAGTAATTGCCTTGGTGTACGGACTTACCGGATATGAAGAGGAGAACAGTGCCGGAGCTGCTGCCGGATATGCGCTTCGTGAGCTCAAGGCCTTAAGAGGCATGGACGAGGAAGTGGAGCCGCTCATCGCGCAGCTTACGGATATTGATGATCTCTTAAATGATTTCAATCGTTCCATGGCAGATTATCAGGACAGCCTTGAATTTGACGGAGAGGAATTTGCAGCGTTGGAAGAACGCTTGAATGTGATCAATCATTTGAAAAGTAAGTATGGCAATTCCGTGGAAGCAGTTTTATCTGCAGCGGAGGAAAAGAGCAGAGAATTAGAGAGACTCAATCATTTTGAAGAATATACACATCAACTCAAAAGCAAGGTAGAATGCTGTAAAAAAGAAATTCTTTCTTTTTGCGGAGAATTATCAGATCTCCGACAAGAAGCAGCAGGTCCGCTCTCTGTGCAGCTCAGGGAAGCAATGGCAGATCTGAATTTTGCAGATGTAAAATTTGATATTTCCGTCACACCAGCGGAGGATAATTTTACCCAGGACGGATATGATCAGGTGGAATTTTTGATCTCTACGAATCCCGGGGAAGCGGTACGGCCTTTATGGCAGATAGCCAGCGGAGGAGAACTTTCCCGTATCATGCTTGCTTTTAAGACGGTATTTGCTGACCGCGATGAGACAGATACGCTTATTTTTGATGAGATTGATACCGGAATCAGCGGGAAGACTGCATGGAAGGTGGCCGAAAAATTAGGAAAACTTTCGTGTAATCATCAGATTATCTGCATTACTCACTTAGCCCAGATTGCATCCATGGCGGACTGCCATTTCCTGATTGAAAAGGGAGTCAGCAAGGAACGGACAGTTACCGGAATCAAAAAGCTTTCCGAAGCAGACAGCCTGAATGAGCTTGCAAGACTGCTTGGAAGCGGTGAAATGACGAAAGCGGTATTGGAAAATGCAAAAGAAATGAGAGAAAATGCCAGGACAGTGAAAGGATAAATGTTTTTAATACTTTGATTTGTTTTTCAAGCAAATTTTAGAATGATTATTTCATATTTTCACATACTAAGGGAGATGTACACAAGTGTATGTCTCTTTTTATGATGAAAAAAGGATGTGAATTTTTTGGAAGATCAGATAAAGCCGCAAAATTTTCGATGGCGTGTTTATAAAAAAACTTTATATTTTCTGCTTTCAGCAGGTATATTTGCAGTGGCTGCCTCCCTTTATTATTCCATGTGGAGTGCTGTTCCGTCGACCATTATGATTAAGGCAGGGATGGATCAGACGCTGGATTTTCGTGTGCCCGCTTCCGGTGAGCTGCGTCGGGAGGCAATCGAAGCAAGCGGCAGTGCCGGGCAGAACAACGTCAATATACAACACAGTCTGCATGTGGATTTTGGGAAACCGGTAATTGTCAAGGCGGGTCAGGTGGATCAGTATAAGATTCATTTGAAGCTGTTCGGAATGATTCCGCTGAAAGAAGTAGATGTCGAGGTTATACAGGATATCAAACTGAAGCCGGCAGGAATTCCCATAGGGATTTATGTAAAGACAAAAGGTGTGCTAATTGTTGGAATCGGAGAATTTGAAGGAGAGGATGGGCAGACTTTCAGTCCGGGAAAATATGTTTTTCAGACTGGGGATTATATATTGGAAATCAATGATCAGGAAATAAATGAAAAGAGAGAACTGATAGATATGATTGATCATTGTGAAGGCCAGGAGCTATATTTTACCATTCAAAGAGGAGAGTCGGTTTTTGAGATCAAAGCGAGACCGGAACAGAACAAGAATGGAGAATATAAAATGGGAATCTGGGTCCGGGATAATGCGCAGGGGGTGGGAACCATGACCTATATGGATGAAAAAGGGTGCTTTGGAGCTTTGGGGCATGGAATCAATGATATTGATACCGGTACCCTTATGAGTCTGGCAAAAGGAACTCTCTATCATACGGAAATTATTGGGATTACAAGAGGAAGTACCGGTTCTCCGGGAGAACTCACCGGCTTTATAGAGTATGATGATAAAAATATTATGGGCAGCATCACGGATAATACAACAAAGGGAATTTTTGGTACCTGTACGCCGCAGACCCAGGAAAGTGCAGTTTATGATTACCTGCCTCTTGGTCTGAAGCAGGAGATTAAAAAAGGTGATGCACAGATTATTTGCTCCCTGGGCGGGGAAACAGAAATCTATGATGTGGAGATCGTGGACATTAATCTGGAAAATGACAATATTAACAGGGGGATTGTTCTTAAGATAACGGATCAGGAACTGCTTGCCGTTACGGGAGGGATTGTACAGGGGATGAGCGGAAGCCCTATCATCCAAAATGGAAAGCTGATCGGAGCGGTGACTCACGTTCTGGTGCAGGATCCTACAAAGGGATATGGAATCTTTATTGAGGAGATGCTGGTGCACTGAGTATGAAAGTTTCTGGGAATTAGCGGGGGAAGTGCCGGTGCATATGGTGTGAAAATATGTTATACTGAATCGTATAGAAAGATTGGAGAATATCTTGTTTTCTGTAGAGGGGAGAAACCGGTTCAGTGAAAATCAATGTTAACTTAAAATCAATGGGAAAGCGGAGAAGGGATGTCAAGCCGGTGGTCTATGAGATTCTGGGACATCCGGGGACAGTCCGGGAACTGATTTATGCCGTTACCCAGGCAGGAGTGGAGGAATATAATCAGCGGATAGAATCGCCTGAATTATTACGTTATCTGACCAGTGAGGAGATAGATGATAAAGCGCAGGCAGGGAAGATTTCTTTTGGGGTCAACTATGGTGAGAAAAAAGCGGATATAGCTAAAGCACAGGAAAACGCTGTTCAATGCTTTGAGGATGGCATCTATCGGATTTTTCTGGATG
>VIDN01007509.1_pt1 | contig 34553 bp, 25 predicted proteins | sample 5025121 | NCBI WGS metagenome assembly VIDN01 (sample SAMN11852952, study PRJNA449069) | gut metagenome | isolation source: stool from female vole | host: Microtus ochrogaster | place: USA:Florida | collected 2017 | reverse complement strand
TGTCCACATAAACCGGATATACGGGATCGCAGACTGCAATCCTGCTGTCCTGCGCAAAAATCTCCTGAATATTGCCGGAATCGCTTTTCGCCCCGTCGGAGACAAAGATCTCATCCGCCTCGATCTGACAGCCCCTTGCCCTGTAATCGTTCTCCACGATGGCATTTCTCAAAAACTCATACCCCAGATCGGGCGCATAACCACGAAACGTCGCTGCATCCGCCATCTCATCAACTGCCCGGTGCATTGCATCTATGATCGCCGGCGCCAGCGGCTGCGTCACATCTCCGATGCTTAGACGGATCACGCTCTTATCCGGATGCGCCTCCAGATATTCTTTCTGTTTTCTTGCAACTGTCGAAAAAAGATAGCTTCCCGGCAGCTTCAGATAATTTTCATTTACCTGAAACATTTGTATTTCCTCCTCATGCATTTCCTTCTGCTTTTATTTTCTTTCTGCTTCTCTTCTAAAGTTTCTTTCTGCTTTAGCTTTTTGCTGTTTCTTCTATATTTCTTTCTATTGTTATTTCTAAATTTCTTTCAGTTTCTCTTTCCTCTCTTCTATTCCTATATTTCAACCTCTCCTTCAAATACCACTCTTGCCGGTCCGGTCATATAAACGCAGTTTTCCGTTCTGTCCCAGTAAATCTGCAGTTCTCCGCCCAGCAGACGAACGGTAACATCCTCCTTTGTCCTGCCGTTTAATACACATGCCACGACCACGGCGCAGCAGCCCGTTCCACAGGCAAGCGTTTCACCGGTGCCCCGCTCCCAGACTCTCATATCCACTGTATGGCGGTCGATCACATCAACAAATTCCGTATTGGTGCGGTTGGGAAAACAGGGATGGTGTTCAAACTTAGGACCTATCTTTTCGATTTCAAGATTCTTTAGATTCACCTGTTTTGCAGTATCCCCCGCAGGATCTTTTTTCCGGATCTCATCCATAAAAACGACTGCATGGGGATTGCCCATAGAGACGCAGGTCATACGATATTCGTCATTCTCTATAACGATCGGACAGCCGATCACACATTCTCCCTGTTCTATCTCTGATATTCCCACTGTATGCTTTCGAGCGATATCTTCTCCCCCCGCATGATCTATCAGTCTCTTCATTTCAGGCGTGATCTCCACGGGGATCTTCTCTTTCTGAAGCTCCGGCGCGCCCATATTTACTTTCACCTGATCGACTTTGCCATCTTGGATATACAAGGTAATATACTTCACCTTACCGGCGCTTTCTATGGCAAGCTCCGTTTTATCTGTCAAGCCATAATCATAGACATACTTTGCCACACAGCGGATGCCGTTGCCGCACATCTCCGAACGGCTCCCGTCAGCATTGTACATCTCCATCTCAAAATCTGCGTTCTTGGAAGGATTAATAAAGATCACGCCGTCTCCGCCGATGCCAAAATGCCTGTCGCTAAGCTTCTTTACAACGTCAGGCTTATTCTCGACCAGCTCCTTACTTCCATCCACATAGATATAATCATTGCCGCAGCCCTGCATCTTAACGAATTTCATATAAAATTATCCTTTTTCATTTTTTTAGCTTGATTTTCCTTTGCGGCTACTATTGTATCAGTTTGGGCATAGTATTGTCAATGCGGCAGCCTTTATGATTTTAGTCATATCCCGCTCTATCTTGTCATAATTTATAAAAAGCAAACAATCCATCCTACAGGAGATTCTTATGAGTGCAAAAACAAAAATCGTTGTCCTTCGTTCCAAAGAAATCATTTATACCGGACTGTTCATCCTGCTGGGAATATTATTTATTGTCCTTCTTCTGATCATGTTCCTGCCGGGCAAGGACACCGGAGAACCCATCAACGAGGGCGAAGTATCTTATGTACCCGGCGTATATACAACATCCCTGATCCTAAAAGACCAGACCGTTGATATCGCTGTCGTCGTGGATGAAAACAATATCAACAGCATCAGTATCGTCAATCTTGATGAGGCTATTACCACCATGTATCCCCTGATCGAGCCGTCCCTGAACGATATCGCCAGCCAGATCCTTGAAAAGCAATCGTTGAACGGCATTACCTATCTGGAGGATAACAGATATACGACAGAGATCTTACTGGACGCTATCGAGGTTTCTTTAAAGAAAGCCACCGTGACTCCGGAATGAATGATGCTATACATATTATCTAAGGAAGTCCTGATGGATGCACACGCAATCGGGCAGGGAGAAAGATTTCCCCTGCCTGGCTTCCGTGTTTTGAATACGCAATAAGCTTTCTCATAAATACTCCTTTTATTCTCTCGACATCTTACCTCTCCATACTTCTTTTTCCTATCACTTTACATCAAGTGTTACAGAAACGCTTGACCATAACAAGGTTAAATGTTACATTGTCAGTGAGCATTTCCCGGATGACACTGACAAGGAAGGATTTGAAAGCCTTTTTGGTTTTAGACTGATATGACAGATAACAAAAAGAAATTAGGACAATTTTTTACCGATCCCCAAATTGCTGGCTTCATGGCTAAATTAGTAACAGGCAGCAATACAACAAATGTTTTAGACCCCGCTGCAGGAGCAGGCGCATTTTGGGAAGCAGTTCATAAAATCAATGATAATATTAAACTTTATTCTTACGAAATTGATGATAAAGTCATTAAAGAATTAAAAGAGAAATGTAACTTTGAATATGAATTAAAACATGAGGACTACCTTTATGCCGGGATCGATATGAAATACGATTCTATTATTTGTAATCCGCCATATTATAAATTTCAAGAAATAAAGGACAGGAAAGAATTAATTGAAGCATTTAAAAAAAGATATAAGATCACTCTAAGCGGCTATACAAATTATTGTATCTATTTTTTGATAAAAAGCTTAAATGAATTAAATAACAAAGGAAAGTGCTGCTATATTATACCATATGAATTTTTAAATTGTAAATATGGGGAAATTGTAAAAAAATATTTTCTGGAACAAAAATATCTAAAAACCATTTATAAATTTGACAATACTTTAAAATTATTTGACGGTGCAACGACAACTTCCTGTATATTATATTTTGAAAAGGAAGAACACCGGCAAATTAACTTTATAAGCATTACTGATGTTGAAGAATTGAAAACAGGGAAGTTCAAAAATATTATTTCCTATAATTATAAAGAATTAGATCCTAAAGAAAAATGGATCAAATATTATAAATCCAGCAATGAAATCCATCAATATAAAAACCTTGTAAAGCTAAGTAAGATTGGAAAAGTAAAAAGAGGAATCGCCACCGGAAACAATAAATATTTTTCACTAAATAAAACAAAAATCAAAGAACTGAATCTCAGCAAAGAGGTTTGCATTCCTTGTGTAACAAAGTCACCTGATGTGAAAACATTAAAATTTACAAAAGATGATTTTAATAAACTTTATAATGAAAATAAAAATGTCTATATTTTTGACGGGACAAAAGCCTCTACGCAAGAAGATAGAAACTATATCAAATATGGAGAAGAAATGAAATACCATGAATCCTATTTAACAAGCCACCGCTGCCCTTGGTATGCAGTGGAAGAAAAAAATATATCTCCGATATTGATATCTGTTTTTAGCCGAAATAAGCTAAAAATCATCAGAAATGAAGCTAAGGTTAACAATCTTACAGCATTTCATTCTTTATTTATAAATGATAAATCGCTTGAAAATTTATATTTTTGCTATTTGATTACCCCTATAGCTCAAGAAATACTATTTTTAAACAAAAGGGAGTATGGAGAGGGCTTAGATAAATTTGAGCCAAATGATCTGAACAATTGTTATGTCTTTGATGTAAATATCATGAGCGATCATGATAAAAATGAGGTATTAAATATTTATGAGCATTTAGATGATACCAAAATCGAACAATTAAATGCCATTTTTACAAAATACATAAAATAAGATCATCATTTTGCATTCTTGCACAGCTCTTCCAGTTCCCCGACTGTAAAATAATAATATCTGTTGCAGAAATCGCAGTGCGTCTCTATCGTCTCCCCATCCGCAATCATGGCGTTTAATTCCTCCCTGCCCAGACTGATCAGCGCCTTTTCCACACGTTGTTTACTGCAATTGCAATAATACTGCGGCACGATCGTTTCCATGGTATCCACACCCATTCCATCCGTGATCAGGCGCAGGATATCCTCCGGAGAATTGCCTGCATCCTGCAATGACGTAACACTGCTGATCTCCGCAAGATTCTGTTCCAGCCGCCCGATCACTTCCTCCGCGGCATCAGGCATCAGCTGGATCAAAAATCCTCCCGCCTGCCTGATACTGTAATCCCTGTCAACCAGTACGCCCAGTCCCACCGAAGAGGGCGTCTGCTCTGAAACCGTAAAATAATAAGTCAGATCCTCCGCGATCTCACCTGTCTGCAGCCTTGTTCTGCCGATATACGGCTCTTTTAACCCCATATCCCTGATCACTGTCAGATCCCCTGTACCGACCGCAGCGGACACATCCAGCTTGCCATTTGATTTTAAAGGCAGATCCACCGCAGGGTTAAGCACATAGCCCTTCACTCTGGACATTGCGTCTGCCGTTACTGTGATGCCGCCGATCGGACCGTCACCCGTGATCTTTATCGTAAGGAGATCATTTTCTCCCTTCTGCATAGCGCCCATCATAGCGCCCGCAGTCAAAAGTCTCCCCAGAGCAGCCGTTGCAACCGGAGACGTTTTATGCTTATTCCATGCCTCCTGCACCAGTTCCCTTGTATCTGCCACGAATATCCTGACCTGCGCATTTTCCACTGCCGCGCGAAGGATCCTGTCACTCATTTTCTCCACTCCTCCATACATTATTTTTGCCACATTCACCCGCTATGACCGTGATCCGCTCGCTGTCCCTTGTGACCGCTCCATTCGTATCCGTATCATACGCCGCCACATATAAAAGCCCTGCTTCCCTCAGACAATCTTTTATCTCTTCCAGCTCATATCCCCGCTGCAGATGCACTTCCTCAGCCTTTGCATAAAGACCGCTTTTCATATCCTTAATAAAAAAAGTCAATGTATACTCATTGATCCCCGATTCCGCATCATATACATTTTCCCAGATGAAGCTGGCTTCCTCCCGGTTCTCCGCGATCGTCCTGTCCCCGATCACATCCCTGTACTTATGCGCCGTATTAAAATCAAAGATAAAAACTCCATTCGGATCCAGATAATTATTGACCAGACGGAAGGTCTCTATTAGGTCTTCCTTCTCCAGAAGATAATTCAAGCTGTCACAGACACATACAACGGCGCGTACAGTGCCATACAGTTCAAATTCCCGCATATCCTGACAAAGATACAGGATATCAAGACCGGAGGATTCCCGTTTCCTCATGGCAATATCCAGCATTTCACAGGAAGCATCCACGCCGATCATATCATACCCTGCCTGTCCCAGCAGCTCCGTCATGGTTCCCGTACCGCAGCCCAGATCTAAAATAAGTCCGCCGCAGATATTATGCTCTTTCAAAAGCTCCACGATCCGCTCTTTCCATGCCTGATATGGCACTTCCTCCATAAACAGATCGTACACGGCAGCAAAATCTGTATACGCTCCCAACTGACCATTCATTTCTTTCTGTATTCCTCCATTTGGATGCTTTTCCATCCGCTTATTTATTCGGCGCTCCCTTAGAATCCCCGCCAAGCGCCATCGCAATTATTACCCCGGCTGCCAGAGCAATCAGCCCTGTAACGGCACTGACCACATTCAATCCGGAGAAATCATTCAGCAGCACGATGGCAACCGGAGATGCCAGGATCAAACCGATGATACACCAGAATACCACATAAGGAAACTTGCTTAACAGCATCTCTATGAGCTTTGCAATCCCAAGGATACCAACCACAACACCGAGTCCAAAGGGAATCAGCACGCCGATGCCGTGAAGGATGCCCTGCACATCAAATGAAGCCAGCGCCTTTACAAAAGCGTTGATCGTCTCGATCACCGGATTATAATACCCCATCAGCATCAGCATCATGGAACCGCTGACGCCGGGAATCACCATCGTTGCCGCTGCGATGATCCCTACACCAAAAATCTTGATACAATTCACCAGCCCAAACGACAGATCAGCTGTCCCGCCTTCCGTCCCATCCAGCGCAGCCAGCACAACTACCAGCGCAAAGAATGCCAGACAGCCGATGATATGCTGCGGTCGTATAGAAACTCCTTTTACACGGCTCCAGACCGCCGGAATACCACCCAGAATCAGACCGATAAACAACAGATTCGTCTGGATAGGGATCCTGCCTAACATCCATTCGATCAGCATTGATAATCCGACGATACCAAGCAGCATCCCTATACCGACCGGCAGCAAAAATAATATGCTTTTTCTAAATTCTTTGAAAATATGAGTTACCGAACTGATCAGCTTATCATAGATACCCATGGCTACCGCCATGGTTCCCCCGCTGACGCCGGGAATAATATTGGCGATCCCCATTACCACTCCTTTTAAAATGTCCCTGATCCAGTTCATGATATCCCTCCCAAAAATATTCTACCCAAAGACCTGTTAGTATCAGACCTCACCTGATATAGGTTCTCAACGCCTCAATCAAAGCTTTTGCCTCATCATCCGTCCCGACCGTGATCCGCAGATAATTATCGATCCTCGGCTGGGCAAAGTAGCGGACATAGATCTTCTTCGTCTTAAGATATTCAAACAACTCCTTTGCCGGATATTTCTCATGAGTTGCAAAGATAAAATTGCTCCGGGAATCAGGGAAGGAAAATCCAAGCCCGGAAAGCTCCTTCTTCATCCACTCCCTTGTACTCATGATCATCCCCACAATTTTTCTGAAATAATCATCATCCCGGACAGCTTCTACGCCAAGGATAAGTGACGGACGGTTCATAGTATAAGAATTGACGGAGAATTTTACATCATTCAGGTATCGGATCAGCTTCGGCTGTCCCATGGCATATCCGATCCGCATCCCCGCCATGGCACGTGACTTGGAAAATGTCTGGATCACCAGAAGATTATCATACTTATTGATCAGTTCCAGTGCGCTTTGTCCGCCAAAGTCGATATACGCCTCATCGATCATAACCACCCTGTCTTTATTATATGATACAATCTCCTCAATCATGGAAAGATCTTCCAAAACACCTGTCGGCGCATTGGGATTGGGGAAAATAATACCGCCGTTATCCTTCAGATAGTCCTCTTTCCGTATCCTAAAGTTTTCGTCTAAGGGCTGCCTCTTATAAAGAATCCCGTAAAGCTCCGCCCACACATCATAAAAGGAATAGGTAATATCCGGAAACAGGATTGGCTTTTTGGAATTAAAAAAGGTCAGAAAGGCCTGCGCAATCACATCATCCGATCCCACTCCGACGAAAACCTGCGACGCATCCAGATGATAATATTCCGCCAGCGCGCACACCAGACTGTCCGCAGACGGAGACGGATATAACCTGAAATCCTCATAATCCATCTGTGCAAGCGCCCTTTTAACCCCCGGTGCGGGAGGATAGGGACATTCATTGGTATTTAATTTGATGATATCTTTTTCTTTCGGCTGTTCGCCCGGCGTATAGGGAACCACCTTACGCACATTTTTCTCCCACTCCATATTTGCCTCCATCTATTCTGATACTGCTTATGTATTAACGCATATCTTTATTTATTCTATTACTCTGCTGCCTTTCATTCCCTTGCTTTCTGCTCTGCCGCTTTTAGTTCCGCTGCTTCCCTATCCTTTTCCTTCTTCAACCTAATCGCGGGCAATTCCTTCTCGTATTCCGTCTCATATTCAAAAATATGTGTTTCAAACGCATTGATGATCAGCGTATCTTCAAAACAATTGTACCGCTGATACTTCCGCCCGTAATTCTTATGTACATGTCCATGCAGGAAATACCTCGGACGATACCGTTCCAGAAGATCCACAAACGCTTCAAAGCCCTGATGCGCCCGATCGTCTCCGTCTCCAACGCCATATGCCGGCGCATGTGTCACCAGGATATCAAATCCCCTGTGCTTTCTCAACTGAAACCACAGCTTCCGTATCCTTCCCCGCATCTCTCTTTGTTCGTACTGATGACGTCCCAGCTTATAACGGAGGGAGCCTCCGAGACCGAGTATCCTCACACCTTCATGCACATATATCTTATCTTCAATACAGATGCAGCCATCCGGCGGATTATCCTGATACCGGTCATCATGATTGCCATGCACATACAATACCGGCGCATGTGCAAATGTCACCAGAAACTGCAGATAATCCGGATTCAGATCACCACAGGAAATGATGAGATCGATCCCCTCCAGCTTACCCGGTTCATAAAAATCCCAAAGATTTTTGGACTCTTTGTCCGCTATCGTCAGTATCTTCACAATTACCCCTCCATGTCAGAGCAGTCTTACTACATTTCAGGCTTTTACCCTTTGCAGCTTCACCAGCTCCACCGCCTCCTCTTTTAATTCACTGATATCCGGAAGATACCCGTCAATATTGTCAACCAGCCAGTCAAAGCTCACGCTGTCTTTCGGGGAAAGCTCCATACCGTCTTCGCATTTCAGCGCGCCCCCCTGCGCATAGATCGGTCCGGTAAAGGGATTGAGCTCCATCGACCTAAGACCTGCCCTGAGATTACGCAGCAGACGCACGGAACCTGCCCCCAGATTTCTGGAATAGATCACATCTACCGCCCCGGAGGACATCCCCCAGAAATAATTCAATGCCTGCGTGCCGATCAGGGAATCGTCATCCTTATAGCTTCCCCGCATGACGGAGCGGATCAGTTCTTCATATAATTTACCCCAATGACGTACCGGCATTGCCAGATTCATATGATTGCCATCCTCCCGGATCTTGAACAGACCAAACTCCTTTTTGTCGCTTAACAATGCATTTAGATCCCTGCCGGAGATCAGCTGGATCTGTTTTTTCTGAAATTCTTCTTTGATATCCCTGTCCTTTATACAGCTCCATTCCAGACATACTCTTGCCCTTGGATTGGTCATCTGCACGCCCAGCGCAAATGCATCGATCTCCGCCACCGTACCTGCAATGGGATAATCCGCAAGATAACCGATGTTGCCGTTCTCAATCAGCGACCCCGCAATTGCGCCGCTGATGAACTTTGCCTCATACATCCTCAGATAATAGGTTCTGATATGCTTATGATTGATATTCATGGAACAGTTTAAAATGATCACCTCCGGATGATTGAGCGCCACCTTCAGCGCCGAAGCCGCCAGCTTGGGAGATGTTGCAAAGATCACCTTGTTGCCCGCTTCTATGGCTGCCTCCAGAACATCCTCCGCGCTGTCCCCGTCAACACGTTCAATACAACTTGTCGTAATCCTATCCTTAAAGATATCCTGTATATATTTTCTCCCCAGTTCATGGGAATAGGTCCACGCAGAATTCTGCACCCCTTTGTCATGAACAAACGCGATCTTTAAAACAGGCGCCCCCACCGGGAAGATCTTTGACAGTGATAACTTCTGGGTCTCCGCAATCGGATTCAATACCAGCGTCGCTTCCCCGCCGTTATTATACATCAGTATTTCATTCCAGATGGTCACAAGATCCTTGCGAATCTCCGCCTGCGTTCTTTCTTTTAAATAGTCGTAGCCATAGATCTCCAGATATATGCACATGGCATCACCGGCAGTGATGGTCAGTTTGTTCTGGGCGCGAAGTTCAAATTCCTTTTCAAACAACGTATAAACCAGTCTGAAATCCTGCCGTTCCTTCTCCGACCATGCCCGCGAGCCGTCATCCGCAACACATTCCAAAAGTTTACGAAAACCGCCTTCCTTCGTCATCCAAAGATAATTGATCTCCGTCAACTCATAAAAATCAAGGAATTCATAATATATCCTGCATTCCAAACTATCCGTTTTTTTGGGGATCACACGCGTTACATTCCCCTCAATGCTGACGGAATCCATAAATTTGGAGACGCTGACCCGCTTATTGCCCTCCATAATGTAAAATTTATTATTAAATTCATATGCTTTAACCGGATCCCGTAACCCTTCCTCTACCAGCATATCATATAACTGCCCCCATTTTATGGCAAATTCCGAAGCAGACCCCAGAATCGGCATAAAATTACCTGCAAATGCCGTCGTTCTGCCTGCACTGTATGTGCCTACAATGGACTTAATCGGAATTTCCACAAGCCCCAGCGATACCTGCGCTTCAACCTCCACATGGGACAGTATATCATCCAGCACCGGAAGATAAGGATATTTTCCCTTTGCCACGCATGAATGATACTCTTTTTCCCCTAGCTTTAATGCTTTATTATATTCCACTAATGACATATGATAATATGATCCTCCATAAAATATTGATATTTTTAGGCAATTGCGAAACTCTCAATAACGTAAATCTTATTGTGCAGCATTGACAAATTCATAAGCAGACCTTTGAAAAACTGCCAGCAGTGCCGCTGCGTTTTTCACGGAGCGAAAGCGTGTCTGCGTTGAATTGTCAATGATGCACAAATGCGAAAGAACCCGATTAGAGTTTCGCAATTGCCTGTACTAATTTTTACTGATGTTTTGATAACCCCCTATACAAACACACCATTACCGCCAGTCCGCCAAGCGTATATATCACGCTGTTCACCGGCATAACAAGCAGTTCATAGATTCTTCCCGGCAGGGCAGACACCAGATATACGGATGCATTGGCCGCCATATGAAAGACTACCGGAAGCAGGATATTATCCGACCAGCGCAATACCAGCGCAAGCGCAAGCCCCATCAACGCCGCATAGATGCCCTGCAGAAGATTTCCATGAAAAAAGCCGAAGAATAACGCCGTCAGCCATACCGCCATCGAAGCGCCCATAATGCGCGAGATCCTGCCATAGATCAGCCATCTAAACACCATCTCCTCCACAACAGGCGTAACGACAACATACAAAAGCACCGCCAATCCAAGCGGGATCTCGGCACGCGCCGTGGCCTGAGCCAGCCGTTCAGGATCACCGTTGATCATTATGTAGAGATTGGATATCGCAAGATTCAACCCCATCGCCAGCAATGCTCCGGCAAGGATCGTCCCTCCATGATATACTGCCTTCACGGATTTTAGCGGTACCGCATCCCTGCGTCGGAACAAAAAATATAAGATAACCGCCGTACATATCAGCGCAGCCACCCTGATACATGCCGCCAGCGCAGAAGAATGATCTCTTACAACAGACGACAGCTCCCCAACGCCCGTTCCAACCGGAAGATCCACCAGCTTCTTCCCGATCCATGTGAATGAGCCGGCAGAAAATTCATATACTACAAGGGGAATCAGCATATAGACCGCCCTCATCAGTGAAGAATCCTTATTTACGGGCGGTTCTTCTCCCAGCAGATATCGCTCCAGGTCATTTACCGTAGCCGCGATATGATCCGCGCCACTTCGCTCCAGCTCTCCCTCCGGCGCATATCCATATGCCACAGCCACGCCATGCAGTCCGTATGCTTTTGCGCCGTTCATATCAAAAATGCGGTCCCCGACCATCGCCGTACTGTTGCGAAGAGATACGCTTTCTTTTCCGTTCAGCCAGGTCCTGTCCCATCCCGTCTGAGCCTTCTTCTTCAAATCTGTATCCGTCAGCGCATATAACTGCATCAGCGCTTCTTCCACTACTTCTTCTTTCTTACTTCTTCTGCCGTCCAGCTCGCTTCCGACAATTACATCAAAATAGTGATCCAGATGAAAATATTTTAAAATCTTCTCAACAAATACCCCCGGCTTACTGGATGCCACCGCCAGATAACAGCCTGCCCCCTTCAGATGCTTAAGCATCTCAGGAATACCGTCATATACCTTATTTTCAAGCAGCCCGATCGAAGAAAACCGCTCCCGGTAATGGATGATCGCTTTTTCCGTATCCGCCTTGGACATGTGATAAAATTCCATAAAACTGTCTTCCAGCGGCGGTCCGATAAAGGGCTCCAGCTTGTCTATATCAGGCTCCTCTATATTCATTTGATGCAGCGCATACCGGACAGATCCACAGATCCCTTCTTTTGGATCCGTCAGCGTCCCATCCAGATCAAACAGCACATAACGAAATCGACTATTCACATCGAGCAGCCCTTTCCATAAATGATTTCTCATCATTATAACATCTTAACAATAATTGGTAAACTCCTTTGTTGAAAATTACAAATTTAAAATGCCTTGCATCAGCTATTGACATTTCCGGGTAATCTCCATATAATGAGAAACAGTTGCAGAATGCAATAAATATTATAACTTACGCTAGGGGTGCTCATCAGGCTGAGAAGCATTTATGCTAACCCTCATTACTTGAACCGGATAATACCGGCGGAAGGAAGCGGTCGCGGTTTTCTGTTTTTCAGATATGATTATCACGAACGTTATTTCCCTCCCGGCGTAACAACCAAAGGAGGAATTTTTTATGTCACTTATGTTACGGTCACTTGTTTTTCCCACGACAAACAGCTGGGAGGAAGATGTATTCCAACTGACGCCACTTGGCGTGGCGCTTGTCGCTGTACTGATCATCGTCCTGATCGCACTGGCGGTCTGGCTTTTTTCCCGTAAAAAAGCAGCTGCGCCTCAAGATACGGCTTCCGAAAAAAACAGCACCAAAAAAACAGCCGTCAAGCAGCTGACCTTTTCCGCCATGGCTATGGCATTGGCCATGCTGCTTTCCAATGTGAAGCTGTTGGATCTGTTCGCGGGCGGTTCGGCAACTCTCTGCAGCATGTTCTTTATCACTCTGATCGGCTATTTTTATGGTACCGGCGCGGGACTATTGACCGGTCTGGCCTATGGTCTTTTGCAGTTTGTCATTGATCCCGTATTTTATACATTGCCGCAGCTGCTCATTGATTATCCCCTTGCCTTCGGCGCCCTTGGACTTTCCGGACTGTTCCGTAAGAAGAAATGGGGTCTTCAGACAGGATATGTCGTCGGCATCGTCGGACGCCTCTTCTTCTCCTGGCTTTCCGGCGTCCTTTTCTTTGCCAGCTACGCAGAATCCTATCATATGCTTCCGGCATTATATTCCTTCTGCTATAACGGAGCCTACATCGGCGCAGAAGGTGTGATCACGCTCATCATTATCTCTCTCCCACCGGTCAGGAAGGGGCTGGACACTGTCAAGCGCTTGGCAGCAGAGTGAAACAAACCACAAAAAAACTCCGGTTCCACCGGAGTTTTTTTAGTCGGAATTTTCTATGATCAGCGATCATTTAGTCCTCTTTTTCATGTAATCGGAGATGATCCGCACCAGTTCTTTATCAAGCTTGCCGCTCTTTGCCATAGAATCAAGGATCTCCAAGGCTTTATGTAAGGGCATCGTGCCTTTATACGGGCGATCCTCGGAAGTCAGGGAATCATAAATATCTATGATGGTAAGAATCCTTGTCAGAATCCCAAGTTCATCCCCTTTTTTATGGTTCGGATAGCCGGAGCCGTCCAGATACTCATGATGGGATGACGCTATCTCCTGCACCTGATCATATTTTTCGTTGAACCGGATCTTATCCAGCATCTTGTCCGTAAATACAACATGCTGCTGCACGATCTCACGTTCCTCGTCCGTCAGGGTGCCTCTGGTGATGGAAAGCGCCTTCAATTCCTGTTCGTCCAGATAGGGGAGCTTCGTGCCATCCTTCATTACATAAGTACGTGAAGCCATATCCTTGATCCTGTTAAGTTCGCTTTCCGTGATCCGCTCCCTGATATTCATACCCGGAACCTCTGCCCGGAAATTGCTCAACCGAAGATCCGCCATCGCCCACTCCGCATTGTCCATCCTGCCTTCCAGCATGTCAATCTTCATCATCAGACTGATTTTTTCCAGCTTATTCATCAGTCCGTCAAACCGGTCGCCCAGCCTGGTCGATTTATTCATTACCTCACGCGGCGTGATCATCTTACCGATATCGTGAAGCATCGCCGCCATATACAACTGTTCGCTTTCATTTTTATCAATATATTTGTCATATTCTCCGCGGGTGTGAAGCGCATTGATATGATCTACGATCTCCCGGCAGTATGCCGCTACGTGTACGGTGTGATTGGCATTATAAGGAGTTCTCGCGTCGATTGCCGTCGTCAGCGAAGCCACAAACGAAAACAGCAGTTCCTCCAGATCCTGAATCAGCATCATATTGGTCAACGACATAGCCATCTGCGCCGTCAATGAATTGACCATCTTCACATGCGGTTCGGAGAACGGGATCACGCTGCCGTCATCCTCCGTACAGTTGGTCAGCTGCATGACGCCGATCACGCCCTTGTCCGGCTCAAAGATCGGAACGGTCAGGAGAGATGTTGTCCTGTAATCATGCACTTTATCAAATTCCTTAATGGATAATATTTCAAATTCTTTCTCTTTGTAGATATCCGGAATATTAAGATTGATCTGATGCAACGCCGTATAAGCCAGCAGGTTGTGGGATTTGATATCGATCTCGACATCATCCGTCGGCTCGCCTCCACGCCCCCGATACAATCCGAGGGAGCGGTTGACAGACGTAAGCTGACGGAGCCTTCCGTCATCTTCAATATAAAGACTGCCGCCATCCGCATTGGTAAACTTCATACAGCCGTCCAAAATCAGGTCAAACAGCTTAAAATAATATCTTTCCGTGGATATCGAATAACCCAGCTCCAATATATCATTGATTTCATCAGTAATCTTCAACATGCCAGAGAAATACCTTTCTGCTTATACAACAGCACGCAGTGCCCCGCTCAATTTCGCTTTGCTCTACCTGCCCGCGTATATTATAACAAATAAAAATACTTTTGGCTATTCTTTTTTATGCTTTCCCATCAAAGCTTCAGCAGCGTTTCCAGAGAAAAAGAGTAGATCAGCTTTTCTTTCACATGTTTTTTCGTAATCTGCTCCAATGCGCGGGCATACAGATCCATCTGGATATGATACCTTGATCTCAGTTCCTCTGCTTCCGCAACTCTGTCCGTCTTGTAATCCAGCAGCACCAGTCCGTCCTCTTCCTCAAAATAGACGTCGATAACCCCCTGCACCAGAACTGTCTCCTCCTGCGGAAATCCCTCCTTAATCTCCTTTGCGGGGATCCCTATGAAAAATGACTTTTCCTTATACAGTCTTCCTTCCCTGTCAGCCTTTATCATCCGCCCTGCAAGATCGGACACGAGAAAATGGGCGCATTTTCTAATATTGATCAGCTCCGCCGCTTCTTTGGTGAGCCTGCCGGATGCCATATTTTTCTCCATGATCTGTCTTACCAGAGCTTCGATTGCTTTCTGGGCAAAGCCTCCTTTGCCCCCTCCGACAGGTTCTGATAATGCAGCTTCCCCTTTCAGGATACCTTCCAAGGTTCTGTATTCTATCAGCTCCATGATCCTGTGAACCGCCGTTCCCCGTCTGCTTCCCAGAGAGGGTTCTTCCTCTCCCCGCATGAACTTCGGCACATATGCTTCCTTGATCTGCGTATCAAACATCTGATAGGCTTCTGTATCCTCATAAGCCGCTTTTTTTAATTCCGATACCGTCGTCTTTGTATACAATCCTGCCAGTTCCGGGTAAGGATAGGTTACAGAAAAACGTTCCTCCAGAATATTCTCCCATGCGGAATCCGCCAACCGCCCGATATCCTCCACCGCTTCTCTTGACAATGCGGTAACAAGGCTGTCCTTCTTTTCATGCGCTATCACGTCTTCTATTTTTATACCCGAAATATATGCTTCCCCCTTGCCACTTCCAAGATAAGCAGCCAGAAGGAAATCCAGATACGTCACATATTGCAGGATATCATCACGATCTGCCGCTCCGCTTTTTCCCCATTTTTCCACCGTCCTATCAAAATCATTGACGCTGCCGGTCATGATCAGCTTTTCCTTTGCCCGCGTCATGGCGACATACAGGATCCGCATCTCCTCCGAAATCGCATCCGCCTTGATCTTATCGGCAATCGACTTTTTTAATATCGTCGGCCGCCTGACGCGAAGCTCCGGATCAATATGATCCAGTCCGATGCCGTACTCCGCATCCAAAAGAACAGGCTCTAAAGCATCTTTTAAGTTGATCTTCTTTCCCAGCCCGCACAAAAAGCAGACCGGGAACTCCAATCCCTTACTCTTATGGATCGTCATGATTCTGACTACATCGGCATGTTCATCCAGTATGCCGGCTTCCCCATAGTCCACCTCCTGCTCCTTCAGCTGACTGATATAGCGCACAAAATGAAACAGTCCGTGATAACTTGTCGCTTCAAAATCGGACGCTCTTTCCAGAAGCATCATCAGATTGGCACGTCGCTGCTTTCCTCCCGGAAGCGCCGTGATATAATCCAGATAACCGGTCTTCTCATAGATTTCCTCCAGCAGCTCCCTGATTCCGGTATACTTTGCCTTCCTACGATATTCTGCAAGCATATCCAGCAGCGCGGCAGTCTTCTCCCCCAATGCTCCCGCAGAAGAATCCCGAAGACCGCATACCGCATCATACAGATCTCCGGCTCCATCCTTTTTCTTTCTTCCCGACTTGACTTTCGCTGCTTCCTCCTCCGTAAAACCGCCAATGTAAGAAGTCATCACGCCGTACAGCGGGATATCCTGTCTGGGATTATCCAGCGTCTGAAGAAAGCTTATGATCGTCCGCACCTCCAATGTCGAAAAATATCCTGTCTTTGTGGCGGAATAAACAGGAATCCCCTGCTTTTCAAACACCTTCCGCAGCGCCTCCTCATGATCATCCATGGCTCTCAGCAGGATCACAATATCCCCATAAGACACCGCTCTGGCAGTCCGGCTCCTTTGATCATAAATTTTAAAAGACTGCTTTATCATATCCTGTATCCTGCCGGCAATATAATATGCCTCCAGCTCTTTTACATCTCCGGTCTCTATGGTATCCTCATACTCCTTCGGCTTTTCGATCAGAGCCAGTTCCGTATCCTGCACCTGTCCTTCCACCGCCGGATATTCCGCGCCGACGTACAGTCTTGCCTGGTCGTCATAGGAGATGCCTGTGCTTTGCACGGTCATGATCCTTTCAAAAACGTCATTGACGCTTTCCAGCACTTCCCGGCGGCTTCTGAAATTGCGGTTCAGATCGATGCAGACGTTCCGCTCCGCTCCGCTTTCTCCGCTTTTTTGAAAAAGTGCATATTTCTTCATAAAAATCTCAGGTCTTGCCAGACGGAAACGGTAGATGCTCTGCTTGACGTCGCCTACCATAAAATAATTATCCTCTCCGGCAACGGTTTTTAAAATATACTCCTGCACATAATTGCTGTCCTGATATTCATCCACCATTACACAGTCAAAATAATCCTGATATTCCTTCGCCGCCCTTGTAGGAACCAGTGCACCATCCTCCGATTTCTGCAGGAGTATCTCCAGCGCCAAATGCTCCATATCGGAAAAATCCACAACATTTCTCTCCCGCTTATGAAGCCCGAACCGCTCTATAAAATCTTTCGTAAGACTTATCAGCCCTCCTGCTGCCGCCTTTGCCCCTCTCTGCGTGGCAAGGACATGCTCTGGCGTATCATAATAAAAAGCTGACAGCCGCTCGAAGATCTTCTTTATGCTTTCGCGGCATGCCTTTACCCTGTCACACAGCTCCTTATCATCCGTCTTCTTCGCCCTTCCGAAAGCAGGGATCTCCATTTTCTGCAAAAGCTCGTACCGCCGGTCAAATGTATCATACTCCTTAAGTGCATTCAGAAGCGCCTTCTGCGCCTCAATCGCCGGCAGATATGCCGCCGGCCCTCCCTCTTCCCGGCAAAGCCGCTCCGCCTCCTTAGCAATGATTAATCCCCGTTCGAGCAGGCGTGCATTTCCCGCAAGCTTATCTCTCCACCATGTTGTCTGCTCCAATTCCTCAAACGTCTTTACCTCATAATCCTTTGCCGCATTTTCCAACCAGTCCAGCGGATAAGGATGGCTCATGGCATAGTAATAAAGCGAACGTATGAGCTCCTCTAATAACTCATCCTTTCCATTTTCTCCATAACATTCCGCAAGCAGAAAAAAATCATGATCCTCCTTATCCTGATACCGTTCCTCCAGCAGCTCGTCCAGCGTATCCTTCATAAGAAGCTTCCTCTCACCCTCCTCCATCACGCGGAACGAGGGATCCAATCCGATATCCCCAAAGTTGTTCCGCAGCAGATACAGACAAAAGCTGTCTATAGTAGTGATCTGCGCATTATAAAGCAGCGCGGTCTGCCGCAGAAGGTTGCCGTCCTCCGGCGTCTTCTCCAGCCGTTCATTGATGGCTCTGCCTATTCTTTCCCGCATCTCCGCAGCGGATGCCTTGGTAAACGTCACCACAAGCAGACGGTCAATATCCACCGGATGTTCCCTGTCTGTAATCAGGGAGATGATACGTTCTGTCAGCACCGCCGTCTTTCCGCTCCCTGCTGCCGCAGAGATCAAAAGATTGGCATTTCTTGTCTGGATCGCGCTCTGTTGTTCCTCTGTATATGTAACGCCGGACATCTCTTTCTTCCTTTCACCATCTTTTTATAATTATTCACTATCGCTGCCAGTTATCCCGCCGGGTCACGGAGCTTTCAGCTCCTCCGCCATTTTTTCCAACGCTTCCGTATTTTTTACATCCATATCCGGGGCTTCAAAGCCGGGCAGCCGACTGTCAAAGCAGCACACCTCCCGATAAGTGCAATAACTACAGGCAGTATCGCCATACGGTCTGGCGCTCCGGTCTCCCTGCAGGATCCCGCTTCCGATTCTACGGATCATATGCTCCGCATAATCACCGATCAGCTTCATCGTGTCCTCCGATATTGCCTGGGATGCGGCGGTATAGCTGCCATCCTTTTTCTTTTCCAGCCGGATGACATCTGAAACCTCCGTAAAGGTCTGATCCAGTCCTTTGATGACTTCCTCATCCTTTACAAGATAACCGGATACACGCAGTTTTTCGTGCATCCAGCGCTCCCACTCCTCCACGGATACATTGGCATCCTCCTGTGCCATGATCGGATCCGTCACCGGATAATAAAACAATGCCGCCGGAACCACCTGCTTATCCGGATCTTTCTGCTGCACGCGCTCGACCGCCTGCTCCAGATATACGGCAAGCTGCAGCTGCAGTCCGTAATACAGCTGGACAAGGTCAAGCTTTTTCTCCTTTGATTTATAATCGATCACTTTTACATAAAGCATATCGTCCTTCTCAAAGACATCATAACGGTCGATCTTCCCTATGAGCATCAGCTTTTCATCCTCGGTCAGTCCCAGCTTCACCCGGTCAACGGATACCTCCTTGCGAAAACTGTATTCAAACTCCCGCGGCACAAATTTTCCTTTTTTCAACTGATACTGGAGATTTTGTACGGTACGAAGCAGGATCCTGCGGATCTGGGTCAGCCGGTAAGCCGTCCGCTCATCCTGATAGATTATGCTCTCTCCATAATCAGCGGCAATATTATTTAAAATATTGTCAAGCATCTCCTCCGCCTGTTCTTTTGTAAAATCCGTCCACAACAAGCCACGTTCCGTTAATGTAAGACCAAACAGCTCCAATGCCTGATGAAAAAAGTTTCCCATATCCATATTCCCGAAAGAATAGTCTTCCCGTTCTTTCAGCTGCATACCGTATTGAAGGAAATGCGCATACGCGCAGCGGGCATATGCCTCCATCCTGCTGATGCTGTTCTCCAGCACCGCGCCGTACAATGCCCTGACGACCTCGCGGTCAAGCGGCTTAGGCTGATAGCGATAAAACGCTGCATCCCGGATCATGGAAAGCGACGCTGCATCCCTCTTTTCATACTCCTTATATAAAGCCGCAAATACCGGCTGCATTTCCCCGGGAAGTGTCTGACCGGCATACTGCCGGAACAGATGCGCAAAATATTCCCTGCTGTCCTTCATCGCCACGATCTCGTCCATGACCTTTGCCGCGCCGCCATCTGATGTTCCGCCGGTATCCGTCACGCCGCTGTTATCTGACAGCCGTACGCCCACGGGGAACATCTTATGAATCATTTCCACCAGATAAGAAGGTCTGAGTGTCTTTCCATCCGCATCCGTCTGCGCATAAGAGATCCACAGCTGCTCCGAGGGCTTGGTCATATTCATATACAGATACAGCCTCTGTGTATACATCTTCTGCCTTGGCGTGGGACTAAGTTCAAATCCCGCCTCGGCGATCGTCTCCCTGTCCATGTCAGAGATCATCCCCCCGCCCGTATTATGCTTTGGTATGATCCCTTCATTTACGCCGATAAAAAAGAGAGCCTTCACCTGCTTCAGTCTGGTACGCTCGATATCGCCGATTACGACGCGATCCGTATCCTGCGGCAGGATTCCTACCTGAATCTCCAAAATACCCGCCTCTAAGATCTCAATGAACTCCTCTAAGGACAAGGTCTCGCCTTCCAGCAGAGAAGCCATCTGTTCCAAAAGCTGCATCAGATATCCATAGATCTGATCATACTCTCCCGCCCGCGCAAAGTCTTCGTTTTCTTTAAAGTACGTGACATATTCCTGCAGCTTATCAAAAATATCGTGATCGGCTATAAAATGATAAAGGATCCTTACCATTTCCTCCGCCGTTCCGCCCTTTTTCAATGGCAGCAATGGACTGAGCAATTCCATCAGCGCCTCTCTTGTCTGATTGATCTGCAGCAGCGGGTCGGGCGGCTGCGGCAGATCACCCGGCTGTAACGCTTCCCGTCCATCTGACAACTCCCGATACTGCCGCCTCATATATGCGGGACGCCGCACAAATGTCCTGCTCCATGTCTTTTCACCGCGTATCTTCAACGCCAGCATATAATTTTCCAGTCTGTCTATCTCCTCCTCCGAAAGTCCGCTGAATCCACATTTTAAGAAATGCACCACACTTTCGTAGGAAAAATTGTTACGGATCACCTTAAGCCCGCTTTTGACATACTCCGTAAACGGATTTAACCCCAGTTTTCTGTTATTATCCAAAAATACGGGGACATCATAACGTTCCGACATTTCCGCCACGTAAGAAGCATAACGCTCCAGATCACCTGTAACGACAGCAATATCCCTGTATGCATACTTTTTTTCCCGGATCAGCTGCCGTATTCTGATAAATGTCTTTCTGAGCTCTTCCCTTGGCGATAACGCGCAATCGATCTGTATCCCGTCCGCCTGTTCCCGATAAGTCCCCGCGCCGGCACGGAACAAATGCTGTTCAAGGTATGCCAACGTCGGCTGCGCGCTATAACGGACGACCGGTGCGCCCTTTAACAGGACATCTTCTCCCCTCGGCACATCCATTTCCTTTGCCAGCCTGCTCACCTTAAGGATCGTTTTCTTGCTCAATGCAAAAAGGGCAGATTCCTCCGACCGCATAGACTCCTGCCGGAGCTGCTTTATCTGCCCTGATTCCTCCGCCGGCAGCGTAACCGTCAGAATCACCTCCTCACACAATGTCAAAAGCCTGCTGAGCACATGATCCTGCACCGGCGTAAATCCCGTAAATCCGTCCAAAGCAACGATACTGCCCCTGATCAGTTCTGATCTTTCCAGCTGCTCAGCCAAAAGATCCATCGTTTCCTCTGTAGTGATATACTTATCTCCCAGATACTTCAAAAAACTTTCATACAGACGGTTGATATCCTGAAGCTTCCCCCTGAGTACATGTCTGTCTTTTACCGCTTCGCAAAGTTTTTCCACCTTGTCAACATCCAGACCATACTGCATAAACTCAGAAATAACGGATTTTACTTCATGAATATAGCCTGTCTTTTTCAGATGTCTTCCAATCACGGGAAGCTCGTCCGACATTTCCAGCGCCAGCTTTCTCAGGATCAGATTTTTCCCTGTGTCATCCAGCGTCAGATGCTCCGGCTGTCCCACTTCCTCAAAAATATAATGCGCCAGCCTTCCGAAGCTGAAGATCTCTATATTCATAAATCCATGCAGCGGATGACGCTCTATCATCTCCTTCTGTGTCTGCATGGTATATTGATCGGGAACCAATACAAAAAAACGCCTTTCCGGCTCTTTCATGGAACGCTCTATGATATCTTTCTGCAGGCGGCTGCTCTTTCCCGAACCGGAACTGCCGATATAAAATCTCAGCGACACCTTTCCTTCCTCCCAAACAAACACAATATTTTTAAAATAAGCGTCACACAGTGGTGACGCTTAGATTATTTTCCCATATCTATCCGCCGGATATTTAATGGATCGCCTTGATACGGATCTGATTAAAAAGCTTTTCTGCATCGGGATAGCGGTACAGCTTGCCAAGCTCAGCCAACGCCCGCAGGATCTTTTGCGAATCAACATAAGGCATGGAATATCCACGCTCCTTACAATACTCCCTCATCTGCCGGTTTAATGTCTTTTCAATAAAAGCAATCCTTTTCTTGATCTTCAGCGCATCCATCTGAAGGATATCTACCATCTTCTCCATCGGAAGATCGTCAAAATAAAACATCAGCGCCGTCTGCCTGTGAATCTCAGGAAGATTGCAGATATAATTCTCCAGCGTGCGGATATATTCTATATCATCAATTTCATTGCCCGGGAGATAAGCGTCCGGTCCCGTAGGAACCTCATATGCGCCCGCTGTTTCCGCCGCAAGCATCTCCTTCCTGTTCGCCAGCAGAAAGTCCGCCGTGAATTGGGACACCGTTTCGTTCATCCATAATGCATAATCATTGGGATTATCCAACAAGAACGTATTCTGCGCAAAATAGATATACAGCTTTTCCAACAGGGCATCTGTCTGCCGGTCATCACAGACAATAAAAAGCAGCTGAAAATACATATCATCTATAGACATCTCATAGATCCTCCAAAAATCATCCGAGTGCCCCTGCATAAAATATTTTGCTGATTTTACCAGTTCATAAGTTGTATTCAAAAAAATACCCCCCTGTTACCGAAACCTATATAATCATTGTATCAATAACAGAGGGCAACTTCAAGTAAATTATTTATTTTTCTTAAAAATAATCATTACTGCAATATATCTCACAATAGCTCCTTCAGCAGCTTATTGACGGCTGCGGGATCAGCCTTTCCTTTCATGATCTTCATGGTCTGCCCTACCAGAAAACCGAGAGCCTTTTCTTTTCCCGCCCGGTAATCCGCCACCGACTGCGGATTGGCGGCGATGACTTCCTCCACCGTCTTACGAAGCGCGCCTTCGTCGCTGACCTGCTTCAGCCCGTGTTCCTCTACATATCTTTCCGGATCGATATCCTCGGCAAATATTACTTCAAAAATCTCCTTTGCAGTCGTCTGATTGATGACCCTCTGATCAACCAGCTGGATCAGCTTTGCCAAGTGCTCCGGCGCAAAGCGGATCTGATCCGCATCCATATTGTTTTCTTTCAAAAGACGCATCGTCTCCACCATCAGCCAGTTGGATACCTTCTTAGGCTGTCCGCAGAGCGCCGCTGCCTCCTCAAAAATATCCGCCATCCGCTTCGTACCTGTGATGATCTCTATATCGTATTCCGGAATATCATATTCCTTTTTATAGCGCTCTATCTTCTCCTGTCTGAATTCCGGCTGCTTTGCCCGAAGCTCGTCAAGCCATTCTTCGGAAATCTCCACAGGGATCAGGTCCGGATCCGGGAAATACCGGTAATCCTGCGCATCCTCCTTACTTCTCATAGCATAGGATTCCATCTTCCCATCATCCCAGCGTCTTGTCTCCTGCACTACCTTTTCTCCCGCTTCCAGAAGATCGATCTGACGGTTCTTCTCGCCTTCTATAGCATGAGTGATCGAAGTAAAGGAATTCAGATTCTTCATCTCCGTTCTGGTGCCAAACTGCTCCGTACCTGCCTCGCGCACGGAAAGATTGACGTCCGCACGCATGGAACCCTCCTGCAGTTTACAATCGGACGCGCCCAGATACTGGATGATCATACGCAGCTTTTCCAAATATGCAATGACCTCATCTGCGCTGCGCATATCCGGCTCTGAAACGATCTCAATCAAGGGAACACCGGAACGGTTGTAGTCCACCAGACTGCAGTCGCCCCATTCGTCATGAACAAGCTTGCCTGCATCCTCCTCCATATGGATCTCGTGAATACCGATTTTCTTTGTAACTATATTCTGATCTGCATCCTTTGTCTCGATCTCCACATAGCCGTTACGGCAGATCGGCAGGTAAAGCTGCGATATCTGATAATTCTGCGGATTATCCGGATAGAAATAATTTTTCCGGTCAAATTTACAGTGTCTTGTGATATCACAGTTTGTCGCCAGTCCCACTGCCGCCGCATATTCCACTACCTGTTTATTGAGCACCGGAAGGGAACCCGGCATACCGGTACAGACCGGACAGGTGTGGGCATTGGGTTCTCCGCCAAACCGGGTCGAGCAGCCGCAGAAAATCTTTGTCTTTGTAGCAAGCTCCACATGAACTTCCAAACCTATGACTGTTTCATATTCTTTTGCCATATCCATCATCCCTGCCTTTCCTGAGAATGTTCCCGAAGCTTTTCATATGTGTACGCTGCCTGAATCAGCACATTTTCATTGAAGCAGTCCGCGATCATCTGCATGCCGATGGGCAGTCCTTTGGAATCCACGCCGCAAGGGATACTGATTCCCGGAAGACCTGCAAGATTGACCGATATCGTATAGATATCGCCAAGATACATCTTGAGCGGATCGGAAAGACTGGCTCCCAGCTTGGGAGCTGTCGTCGGGGCAACGGGTCCCAGAATGATATCATATTTTTCAAATGCCGCATCAAACGCCTGTTTGATCAATGCCTTTACCTTCAGCGCCTTCAGATAATAGGCATCATAATATCCGGAAGACAGGACAAAGGAGCCCAGCATGATACGGCGCTTTACTTCCTCACCAAATCCTTCTGAGCGCGTCTTTTTATACATATTATGAAGTCCTTCGCTTTCCGCAGTGCGGTAGCCGTATTTGATGCCGTCAAACCGCTCCAGATTGGAGCTTGCCTCTGCATCGGCGATTGTATAGTATGCAGGTATGGCGTAATCCACAAGGCTTAAGTCAAATTCCTCCACAATGGCTCCGCGCTCCTGCAGCTCCTCCGCTGCCTTTTTTACCGCTGCGGAAACCTCAGGATCCAGACCTTCACCAAAATAATCTCTGGGGATTCCGATCTTGATCCCCGCCACATCCTCTATCAGCGCTTCCGTAAAATTCGTATCATTGCGCAGAATGGAGGTCGAATCCTTCTCATCCGCCTTTGCAATCGTCTCCAGCACGACCGCCGTATCTGTTACATCCTTACACAAGGGACCGATCTGATCCAGCGAGGAGCCATAGGCGATCAATCCATACCGCGAAACTGTTCCGTAAGTAGGCTTTAAACCGACAACGCCGCAGAAAGCCGCCGGCTGCCGGATCGAACCGCCGGTATCGGAGCCCAGTGCAAAGAAACATTCTTTCGCTGCAACTGCCGCTGCCGATCCGCCGGAAGACCCTCCCGGCACATGCTCCGGATTCCATGGATTTTTTGTTACGCCATATGCTGAAGTCTCTGTCGTGCTTCCCATCGCAAACTCATCCATATTTGCTTTACCGATGATCACGGCGCCTGCTTCCTGCAGGTGTCTTACCGCTTCCGCCGTATAGGTCGGCACAAAATTGGCAAGGATCTTAGACGCGCAGGTCGTCAGCATCCCCGCCGTCGTCATATTGTCTTTAATCGCAACCGGAACACCCGCCAACGGTCCCGTCAGCTCCTTTGCATCGATCTTCTTCTGGATCAGGTCAGCCTGCCTTAACGCGCCTTCCTTATCCCATGTAATATAGCAATGATATGTTCCTTCCGTCTGCTCGATCTGCCCTATAACAGCTTCCACAGCCTCTCTGACAGTTACCTGTCCGGCCTGTATCTTTTTTCCAAGCTCCACTGCCGTACAATCCAATATATCCACAGCCATACCTCCTGAATTTTATTTCTTTCCTCATAATTGCAAAACTCTTATATGTTTTTCTGTTGCTGACATATCTATTTTCCTAGTCAAATGTCCTTGGAACGACGAACATTCCGTCCTTCTCCTCCGGCGCATTGGCAAGGATCCTCTCCCTGTCGTCCCCATTCGTCACCACATCCTCGCGAAATCTGTTGCATAACGGATGTACATGACTCATCGGCTCCACGCCTTCCGTATCCAGCTCTCCCAGTTGATCGATATAATCAAGCATCTCCTCAAGATCTTTTTTTGCCTGCTCCTTCTGCGCCGCATCTAATTCCAGCTTGGACAGGATGCCGACATATTCTATTGTTTCATCAGTAATTACGTTTGCCATAGCATTATCCCTCCTTACCTCAATCTCTTATCTTAATATGCACTTCCCTCAGCTGCTGCTCCGTCACTTCATTCGGTGCGCCGCACATCAGATCCTGCGCAGTCCCGCTCATCGGGAACGGAATGACTTCACGGATATTTTCTTCCTTACGAAGCAGCATGATCATACGATCCACGCCCGGTGCCATACCTGCATGAGGCGGCGCGCCATACTGGAACGCACTGTACAATGCGCCGAACTTCTGCTTTAATACTTCCTCGTCATATCCCGCGATCTCAAACGCTTTGACCATGATCTCCATATCATGGTTACGTACCGCACCGGAGGAAAGCTCCACGCCATTGCATACGATATCATACTGGTAAGCCAGGATCTCCAGCGGATCCTTTTCCTGCAATGCTTTCAGACCTCCCTGCGGCATAGAAAACGGATTGTGCGTAAAGCCGATCTTCTTCTCCTCCTCATTATACTCATACATCGGGAAATCATTAATATAGCAGAAACGATACGCATCCCTCTCGATCAGATCCAGCTTCTCACCAAGCTCTGTCCTGATCTGTCCTGCATACAGATTGGCTCTTTCCTCCTTATCTGCAATAAAGAAGATCGTATCTCCCACTTCCAGCCCTGCCAGTTCACGGAGCACCGCTTTCTTTTCCTCCGGAATAAACTTATCGATCGGTCCCTTATAGGAAAGATCCTCCATCACTTCCAGATAGCCTAAACCGCCCATACCGATGGAATTGGCAAATTTTAATAATTTCTCATGAAAGCCCTTGGACATCTCGGCATGCACCTTGATCCCACGGACTGTCCTGCCATGGAACATTTTAAATGTACATTCTTGAAAGAAATCCGTCAGATCGATGATGCGCAAAGGATTACGCAGATCCGGCTTATCCGTGCCAAACTCGATCATAGCCTGCTTATAAGGGATCACCGGATAAGGCGTCTTTGTGATCTCAGCGCCCTCGGGAGCAAATTTCTCAAATACCGCCGTCAGCACTTCCTCTCCCACTGCAAAGACGTCCTCCTGTGTGGCAAAGCTCATTTCAAAATCCAGCTGGTAAAACTCTCCCGGAGAACGATCCGCCCTGGCGTCCTCATCACGGAAGCACGGCGCGATCTGGAAATACTTATCAAACCCGGATGCCATCAATAGCTGCTTATACTGCTGGGGCGCCTGCGGCAGAGCGTAAAACCTGCCTTTATATTTTCTGGAAGGCACAATGTAATCTCTGGCGCCCTCCGGAGAAGACGCGCAGAGGATCGGCGTCTGAATCTCCAAAAATCCCATCTGCGTCATCTTTTCACGCAGATAAGAAATCACTTTGGATCGGAAGATCATTGTCTCCTTAACCTTCTGGTTACGAAGGTCCAGATAACGATATTTCAGACGCAGGTCTTCCCTGATCTCCTTCGACGTCATGATTTCAAACGGAAGCTGCTTATATACCTTGCCAAGCACATCGACTGATGCAGCTTCGATCTCAATTGTTCCGGAAGGAATCTTGGGATTGTAAGTATCCTCGGAGCGCTGTTCCACCTTACCCTGTATGGACACGCAATCCTCCCTGGTCAGACCGTCCAACAGGGATGTATCGCGAAGAACCACCTGTACCACGCCGTACATATCCCGAAGATCAATAAAAGATACTCCGCCATGATCGCGGATATTCTCTATCCATCCGGCTACCCGTATCGTCTTATCAATATCAGCTTCCGTGATCTGATCCAATGTTGCCTCTCTGTAAATCGTACTCATATTTCTTCTCCCTTCCAATAATATCTTTTCACAATCGAGTAAGGGAATGACCTTCTCCCCTACTCGCCGCGCGGTCCGCATGCTGCGTCAGCAGCAAACTTCCATATGCGGACCTGCGCATAAAAAAATCCCGGAACACAATATCATTGTATCCCGGGACGGATCATCATAATCCGCGGTACCACCCGCATTGAAATGAATGCTTCTCATCCGCATTCTATTTCCACTCAAAACACGTAACGTGTGCTGACGTACCATCCTAACGTATGCCCTCGAATGGTCTGCTCCGGAGCGTTCCCTGTCCTGTTCCTGACCGGCTGCGCTTTCAGTCTATGGCGCCGCCTCCCTGATGCCTTCGCCAGGCAGAGTCTCCTTCTTGGCATTTCCTTATTCTTTTTCTGATAATAGACCCGGTCATCGTCAAATAACTCATAGTTATATAACATCCGCCGCCGGTATATATATCACAAAATCTATACAAAATTCACTATATCATTTATAAAGCGGAAACTCAAGATTTATTTTTCATTTTTTTCTTATTTTCATACATTCTTGCATCAGCGGTTTCAAATAGCTCTGCCAGCGTCATTTCAGCGCAGCTTTCATCATAAACCGCATAACCGCTTGCAATATTCAGCTCATATCCTCTGTTCTGCCCGCTGTTATATGTATGCAGCTCCTCCAGCACACGTCCAATCGCCTGCCCGCACCGCTCTGCAATCTGCTCTCCTAATATAAATACAACAAATTCATCACCGCCGATACGATAACAGTCGCCCTTTTCCTGCGCAAATGCCTGATTGATCGTCTCTGCTCCCTTTTTGATCATCTGGTCGCCTTCACTATGACCCAGCGTATCATTGACCCATTTTAAATTATTCACATCAAAGATAATAATCCCTATGCCGCCTTCTTCCTGCTTTCTCTTTTCCAGCTCCTCCATTTTTTCCTGAAATGCCGTACGGTTACCGATCCCTGTCAGACCATCCATATAAGCAAGCTGGCTGACAAAATCCACATGGGCTCCCTTGCGCACCGCTTCAATCGTTCTTTTCATACTGGAGCCACCGAAGCAGATGATCCAGATCAGCAGTCCGAACCGGATAAACATGGCGTTATCACCGCCGGCCTTTAAATAATAACGGAAAACATCGATCGCCGCCGTTACCGCGATGGAAATCAGACCGATTCCCCGTGCAAACTGATATGTCCGATTCTCCTGTTCACCCAAAAACTTAAAAGAGTTTCTGGCGCCGGAATAAAATAGTATCGCAGCTGCCAATATCAAGATAATATGCGCCAGCGTCAGCGTCTCGTGATAATCTGCGATCCCCAGAAAATGAAGCACCGTACACACTACAAACTGCAGTGCGGAAAGAAAACAGATGACTCTAATCAGCTTCTCCGGCTTCTGCTCAAAAGACGCATCCAGATACAGCATCAGTGGGATCGTAAACAACGGAATCAATCCGCAGCTTAACAGCTGGATCATCCTGCTATCACCGAAAAATAACTGCAGCAGATTGGTTTCCGTAAAACACCATGCGCCAATCGTTACCGCAAAAACTCCAAGATATAACAGCTCATGGTTCTTCTCTTTCTGCATATTCACCGGAATATCCAATACCATCAGAACCAGACCCATCACTATGATCAATCCTGCCGTGATCGCCGCCACCGCCTTTTCCGCAACGATATCCAACAGCTGCCTGGACGCCAGTCCAATCACCGCATGATCGATACATGCCGTCGCGTTTTCATAGACGATCATAAATCTGATTTCTACCATTTTTCCCGCATCGTTGGACAATAAGGGGATAAAGTTCCATCTGGTCCCCTGAGATTTCATGTAAACGATATTGTCCTCATAGTACGGTTCATACCTGAGTTTTCCGTCTACATAAACCTGATAATTGATATTTTTGGATCGGAAACATAAAAATGAAATATTCGTAAACCGCTGTGGAAGCTTATAATAAATGGAAGTCTCCTGATAAGGAACGATCCCCTCAATCCGCTGTAAATGGGAAATATCCACGCTGCTTCCATCCGTCAGGAACCATCCCTCTTCCGCCGGAATATTATTCTGTGCCAGATCATCCCGCATCTGGGGACCCTTATAATAGATCACTGCCCAAAGCACAAGAACGCAAAAACATGAGACCATGATTACATATATCATTTGAATTAAATGACTGCCTTTTTTCATATCGAAAATTCACCCTACGCTCTCTATAACACAATATTATATCGACACAGTCTCTGTATCCTATTAGAATATTCTTCTGAAATCAAAGTTATGTAAACCATTTCCATCTTTTATAAACAGACACGAATCGATCTAGCTCGAAGGAGCATATATTCTATCAAGTTCAAGGACGATTCCCATGCCATTCCGGATCTCCACAATGGATACGGAACAGTTCGCCGGCACCCCTGTCCTCCAAATATTGACCTCACCATCTTCATAAAAGTGCGACAGCAGGCATCTTCCGGCGGCTCCATGTGTGGAGATCAGGATATTTTTTTCCGCATAGTCGCTGCGGGCAGATAACTCCCGCAAAAATGCTCCCGTCCGCTCCCTGACCTGCAAAAATGCCTCCCCTCCAGGAGGCTGTGGAATGTGCAGTGGATCATGATAAAACTGTTCCAAATAGCCTTCCGGCAACACTTTACTATCCAGAACACATTCCCCTTCCCATTCACCGAAAGAGATCTCCTGAAGTCTTTCATCCGTAATGATCGGTATCTCCGATATATTTTCGTTCTTCTTCGTCCCGGAGAGAGCTCTGCCTCTCAGAACGCATCTTGCCGTCTCCACTGCTCTGCTCAGCGGACTCGAGATCACAACATCGATGGGAACATCCGCCATTCCTTCGCCCGTCCTCACAGCCAATTCTATCCCTTCCTCCGCCAGCGGGATATCCGTCTGTCCCTGCATACGCTTTGCTTTATTCCATGCGGTTACCCCATGACGGATAATATATAACCTCATAAAATTGCCATACCTTTCTTTCTTGCACCTTTCCACGGTCCGCCCCTTTGAATTTAGCCTCCAAAAGGGCCTGACTATCAGAACTTTTACAATAATATAGGCAATTGCATTACTGCATCCGCAATTGCCTTCTCACTTTTCTTAAAATTAATATACCAAATCATTTGTTTCCATGCAAGTAAAATTAAATCTCTTGTAACATGACCTTCAGATATTCCTCTGTTTTTCCGCGCATCAGTTCAAATCCCCTGATCAGACCGTCAAAGTCATAACGGTGCGTGATCATCTGTTCCGGATGCACCTTTCCCGCCGCAAGCCGGTTCAGAACATACTGCCAGTCGTCTTCCTGTACATAATTACCACATTCATCATATGTCAATGTTTCGGATGGCTGCCGATGATCAGATGCTCCGCCGCCGGAAGCACCGTAATATGAAGAATTCCATGTACCGAAAAGCGTCAGCTGATTCCTCAAAATCTTCCAATAGGTCTGCCGAGCCAGCATCATATCAGAAGCCGGATTACCAATCAGCATGACTCTGCCGCCGGGCGCCGTATGGTTTACTGCCAGATTCACTGTTTCATTCACACCGACGCATTCAAAGAAAACGTCAATCACTTTTTCCTGTGCGCATTGTTCCAGCCATGTATCCGCCCCACCATCTCTGTTATCATAGAACTGCTCTTCAGGTATGCCCAGCGCAAGCGCCTTTTCTTTTTGTATGTCCTTATTGCCGATGACAAGGATATCCTCATATCCTGCCTCTTTTAAAAACATCAAAAGGAACAATCCAATCGTTCCCAAGCCGCATACGGCAATTCTTAAGCTTGCATTTAACTTTTCTTTTTCTGCCTGTTGCTTCCTGTCTGCCAGCCGGGTTCCTTCCATTTCCGGATTGCAATTGATAGCTTTCTCGGCCTGCATTACTCTCCTCTTCTCCGTCTGCAGCGCTTTCCGCATAGCATGCACTGCCACCGCCATCGGCTCCATCATGGCCGCCTGCTCAAAAGTCACCTTCTCCGGCAGCTCGACCAGATTCCACACCGGCACACTGACATACTCTGCAAAGCCTCCATCTCTTCTTGAGCCAAGATAGCTGTAATTCCTGCACATCTCATATCGTTTCTGTCTGCATGGCAGGCATTGCCCACAGGGAATCAGCGGAAACACACCGACTCTCTTTCCGAGCCATGAAGCAGACTGCCCAATGGATATGTCTTCTCCTGCATTACAGGAATCTCCTTGAGCGTATACTTCCTTCACCACTGTACTTCCAGACTCCGCCGCCATGCTCCCAGATTTCACCGCAGCGCTCCCAGCCTTTACCACGACACCGGAGTACTCATGTCCCGGTATCAACGGATAGGAATACGTGCCATGATGATAAATACGGGGAATATCAGAGCCGCAGATCCCCGCCGCCTTTACCTGAACGAGTACTTCATCCGGTCCGGGAACAGGCTGTTCCACCTCTTCTATCCCAAATCTGCCGATATCCCTTAACACATATGCTTTCAAATGCATCCTCCCCCATCGTGGACCCTTAATCATTTACCAAATTCTATTCTCGGCAATCTTCCGTTGTGAAGTTACCTATTTCCTCTGCTGTATAATCTGCCGGAATTTTTCCAGATCCGCCATGGTCGTGATCTTAAAGTTCCCTTCATCACCCGGAATCGGCACCGCATCCATCCCCGCTTCCAATGCAGCCTGCAAAGATCCTGTAATATGCAGGATCCTGTCCGGAAGCAGTCCCTTTACTGCTTCATAATACCGCCCAAGCCAAAAGCCTTCCGGCGCCTGTCCGGCAGCAAGCTTTGCCCGTTCGGCTGTTCCGGTAAATTTACCGTTCTCATATAGATATACTGTATCTTTTAGTGGAAGAATCGGCGTAACTGCCTCGTGATTTTCTAAAGTCTTAAGAAGCTCCGTAATCGTCGTGCTGCTCACTAACGGTCTTGCCGCATCCTGTATGATCACATGGTCTTCCGGATCAGCATATGTCAGAATATCTGCCAATCCATTCAGAATAGAATACTGCCTGTTCGATCCGGGTCTGGAAAATCCCGCCAGCTTCTTTCCCGCATATTGCGATATCAGATCATGCCAATCCTCATCCGCCACGATCTGGATCCGCTCTATCATCTCATGCCCTTCAAAAGTATCCAAAACATAAGAAATGATAGGTCTGCCATCTACCTTGATATACTGTTTAGGAATATCCGTACCCATCCTTGTACCGGTACCGCCGGATAAAATCAGCGCGATATTCATCAGAACTTCAACTCCCTTATCCCATTTAAGACCTCTCCATATGATCTTCCCCGCCCAAAAAGAAGCGTTGTGCCAAGCACAAAACCATCCATGCCCTTAGGCGCAAACTCCCGGATCTTATCCGCGCTGCAGGCGCCATCCCAAAACAATTCAAATTGCATCTCCTGTTTGATCTCCAAAAGCTTATCGATCTTTTTCCCCATATAAGGAAGATACATCTGACCGGCATTGCCGGGATTGACCGTCATGACAAGCACCTTTTTTACAATGCGCATCATCTCCATAATATATTCCACACTGGTTCCCGGATTGATGGCAATCCCGGGGATCATTCCGGCATTAATGATCTTTTGGAGCGTCGTAGAGGCATGGTATTCTGCTTCCGGATGTATATAAACCGTATCTCCCTTACGCAGCGCACCTAAGAAAAGTTGAATATTGGAATTGGGATGCTCTATCATCAGATGGACATCCAACGGAAGCTTTGTGGCAGATGCAATATACTGCAAATCATTGTAAGACATAGCAAAATTGGGCACGAACCGTCCATCCATAATATCAATATGAAAGGAATCGATCCCGCCCTCTTCCAGAGCCCGTACTTCTTTTTCAAGGCAGCCATAATTAGCACACATCATGGAGGCTGTTAATTTAAAATTCATCTTTAGGTATTCTCCCTGTTTTTGATTATATATTTCTAAAATAAAGTGATTGCTGTGCTGTTATTTTACCATAACATCCCTAATATAACAAGAGTTAGACTCTTTCGACACTTTGATTGCAGAGAAAGCCACAAAATGATCGTCGTCACAAAACCTTTTGCCGGGCATCGCCACCTGATACCGCTATTATATCAATCTGCTGCCATTTCCATGGTACACTGATCATAATAGTGTTTTGCCTCATCCTGTCCCAGTGAGAATCCCCTCATTAATTTTTTTATGATGATCTCTTCCGTTTTCCCCTCTTCGAGATTATCCAAAATCAAGAAACGCATACCCTCCTGTCTGCCCTCCTGCCTGCCTTCTTGTCTTCCTTCCTGTCTTCCTTCCTGCCTGCCCTCTTGTCTTCCTTCCTGCCTGCCTTTTCTCACATATTGTTCAAACAATTCACACACTTTTATTTTCTCCTCCTTTTTAACATTGATGTCTTTTAATACCTTTTCTACATTATCAAGATCCGTATCCCCGCTCAATGCCATGATCATCCTGACCAGCGCCTCTGTATGTACGATCTCCCTGTCAGAGCAGTAGCTGTCTCCCTCCGCCAGATAATCCACC
>VIDN01141112.1_pt1 | contig 34554 bp, 34 predicted proteins | sample 5025121 | NCBI WGS metagenome assembly VIDN01 (sample SAMN11852952, study PRJNA449069) | gut metagenome | isolation source: stool from female vole | host: Microtus ochrogaster | place: USA:Florida | collected 2017 | reverse complement strand
CTGCCGCTACCTGCTGCATCTCCTGACGTTCCTGTATCAGCGCCGCCAGCTCCGCGTCCCTGAGCAATGCTTCCTCTGCTTCCCTGCTCTGTTCCTCCGTCAATATCGTACCCTTATAATTGGCATCATATTTTAACAGCAGCTGCGCAGCATACTCCGTCACCATATCCTGCTGTTCCTGAGTCATTTCAGGAATTGCATTGCCGCATCCGTTCAATGTCAGCATCACGACCGCCCCCGCCAACGCCATGAATGCTCCTGTCGTATAATTCTTCATCCATTTCCTCCAAAAACAATCCATATCTTATACATGATTAAAAGTTTCCATTTATACCAAAAGTGCAGGCTGTGAGACCCACACTTTTTTATTATAACGAAAATCTTTCCAAATTACAATTCCTTAGTTTCATTTTATGATATCCATTCAGTCAAAAACCAGTTAAAAACCGTTTATACACCAGTTTTTTATGCAACCTCAAGCTCAAAATAAAATTCCACGCCTTCTTCATGATTGATTACGCCATATGGCTGTCCGATACGCTCCATGACCGCCTTCACGATCGACAGCCCGATACCGGTGCCGCCGTATTCTCTGGTACGCGCTTTATCGACCTTGTAAAATTTATCCCAGATATGCTCCAGACTCTCCTCCGGAATCTGCTCTCCCGTATTAAATACGCTGACACGCGCTTTGCCGTCCTCCTTCACTACAGTGACTTCTATCCGTTTCTCCGCCGCTGTTTTTGATACCGCGGCATAATGGATCGCATTGGAAAGGAAATTGCGGAATACCTCCTCGATCTGATATTCATCCGCCCATACATTTATTTCCTGCGCCGGCTCATAGACCATATGGATCCCATTCTGCCGGAGCAAAATTCCAGACGACTGGATGCAGTTTCCAATCAGGTCAGTCAAGTCAAAGCGTTCCATGGTAATGGCATCCGCATCTGATTCCAGCTGGCTCAAGGTGATCAGATTTTTTACCATGCGGTTCATCTTTACCGTCTCATCCATGATGACCTCACAGTAATATTTCTGACTCTCCGGATCATCCGTAATGCCCTCCATCAACCCTTCTGCATATCCCTGAATGATCGCGATCGGCGTCTTTAACTCATGGGAAACATTGGCAACAAATTCTTTCCGCATATTATCGATTCTTGTCTTGCTCTCCACATCCCTCTGCAGTTCGATATTGGCTGCTTTCAGGGAAGATATGGTTTCCTCAAGCTTCTCAGACATGAGGTTGAAGCTCTCACCGAGGATCGCTATCTCATTCTTATCATTGCCCTCATATCTTGCATCAAAATCAAGCTGCGCCATGCGTTTGGAAAGATCGGCAAGTTCCAGGATCGGTTCCCCCACCTTCTCCGATACGATCCAGATCATTGCCACCGCCAGCACGACCACAACCATCAGGACATTCAGGAAAAACGCATTTGCCATTTTGGCGCTGTTGTGGATCCCCTCCATCGATGCCCGCAGCATGAAAAAATTACCATCATCCAGATTACCCCACATAACAAGATATTCCGCTTCTCCGTTCCGATCGAGCAGGTTACTGATGGTATAATTGTCTTCTTCCAGAATAATCTCCTGCGTATCATCGCCCCGTTCAAATATGATATCCCGCAGCTGGCGGTTAAACTCATCCGCATCATTGATCGATGTCTTGATCGTATTGGAAGCCGCATCCGTAATTATATAATTGATACTGTACGCACTGCAGATCTTATGGAGCGCTTCATCAAACTCCTCCGTTGCCACTTCTTTCCGGTTGCTCCAGTCGTTGATAACTGCATATGCCGCTAAAAGATTGGCACGTTTTTTTGCAATATAATAACGCTCCAAAAGAATCACATTGGTCACCCAGCACAAAAGCTGCATCACAGCCAGAAGAACGATAAATATAAATGCAAGCTGCTTTTTGATCGAATATTTCATTTATAATACCGTATCTCCTTCCCCAAGGTTTCTTTATAATTTCTCTGGTTTTTATACTTTTTATAGTTTATTTACATATTATTTTTTATATTTTTATATTCTTACATAAATTCCTATTGTTAAATTATTGTTTCTTTGTAATTTGCGCCAATAATTTATTATTTATTTATAACTATTTATATTTCTTAATTTTTTTATATTTATTTTTCATTTTCTTTAAAGTTTATTTATTGTTTGTTTATTATTTCTCTGTAATTTCACTACAGCTTTTTGCCACTTCTTGAATTTTATATCTTATTCATATTTTCATTTTGTATTGTTCATATTTTTTATTTTTAATTTGTATTTTTTATATTATCTTTATATTTTTTATATTGCATTTTATTTATTTTATATTTATTTTATTTTTTTCTTTGTAACCCTTTATACTCACTTATTTTACGTCCTAGATTAAACTTCAAATTTATACCCAAGTCCCCAGATGGTACGGATCAATTCCCCCCTATCTTTCAGCTTGCTCCGCAGCTTCTTCACATGGGTGTCGATCGTTCTTGCATCCCCAAAATAATCATAATTCCATACATGATTCAGGATCTTCTCCCTTGAAAGCGCGATCCCCTGATTTTCCATAAAATAAGTGAGAAGCTCATATTCCTTATAGCTAAGCTCCACCGTCTCTCCATCCACGCTGACGATATGCGCTGCATGATCGATCACGATGCCGCCCGCCTCCATCTTCTCCTGCTTTTCTTCTCCGACCACCCGGCGCAGGATCGCTTCCACTCTGGCAACAAGGATCTTCGGGCTGAACGGCTTGGAAATATATTCATCCACGCCAAGCTGAAATCCCAAGAGTTCATCCCGTTCCTCCCCGCGGGCAGTCAGCATGATGATCGGCACCTTGGAAGATTCCCGTATTTCCTTGCACACCTGCCAGCCATCCATCTGCGGCATCATCACGTCCAATATGATCAGCGCGATCTCCTGATCATTATAGAAATGCTCCATCGCCTTTGCGCCGTCCTCGGCTTCTATTACCTCATAATCTTTTTTCACAAGAAAGTCCTTCACCAGCTTGCGCATCCTTGCTTCATCATCTACCACCAGGATCTTGATCTTCTCCATATATCTATCACCGCACCTTTCTTTCTCCGATTTCTTATCTGATTTCTTATCTGATTTCTTATCCGATTTACGTTATTCTTCCTTAATACCCATTCATATTATAACATCCATGTACTCAGATAAATGTTATATAGCGGCATAAATGCAATCATTTTTGATGCAAGCACGCGCTCATACATAGGATTTGAAATACATTCTACCCGATATTTATGGATAATGTGTGAAATCAGTCAAATTTTTTAGTGTAAATAAGAAACCCCGCCGGAACATTCCATTCCGACAGGGATTGAATCCTTGCCTGACAGCAGCTATTCCAACACCTTTTTCAATTCGTCCATAAAGGTATTGATATCTTTAAATTCTCGGTAAACGGAAGCAAACCTGACATAGGCAACCGCCTCCAGATTCTTCAGCTTCTCCATAACGATCTCCCCGATGACAGCGCTGGGGATCTCCTTTTCCTCCCTGCTGAAGATCTCGATCTCCGCCTCGTCGATCAGCTTATTGATGGCATCTGCGCTGATGGGACGCTTGTGGCAAGCCCGAAGAACTCCGGCCTCAATTTTTTTGCGGTCATACGCCTCCCGGTTATTATCTTTCTTGATGATAATTAATGGAATCGTCTCAACCTTTTCATACGTCGTAAAACGCTTATCACACTCATCGCACACACGGCGGCGGCGGATAGAGTTATTCTCCTCGGCCGGTCTGGAATCGATTACCCTGGTATTCTCATGACCACAAAACGGACATTTCATATTGCTTTCCCCCTGAACATGTATTTTATGACAAAAGTATTACATAATTGTTACATATTTAGAGTATATGCAATTTTTTTCATTATGTCAACTATTTTATGGAAACCTATAACACAATTTTTTGAAAACCTATGACCCCTTCTTCCGCGACCAAATCAATCTTATCCGCCTATTGCCGCCAGCCGCTCCTTTGCCCTGGGATAATCGCCACACGCCGTATAATACTTCCTTGCGCGCTCATAATCCTCCAGACATTCACAGATGACGCCCGCATTATAATATGCCAGAAAAGAATCTGCTCCTTTGGTATATGCCTCTTTCGCTTTGGCGGCATTTAAAAACGCTTCCACCGCACGGTCAAACAGGCCGTTGTTCATATAGATCAGCCCCATCAAAAACCGGAAATCCGCCGTATCGCCAAACTCCTCATAGATCCCTTCCAAAGAAAGCGCCCGCTTTGTCTGCCCGGACTTTAATAACGAATATCCATACGCCTGTACCATATCCACCACATATTCCAGCTTGGGATTCAGATCCTGGCTAAGCGCCCTGTCAAATGCAGCAACCGCAGCAGCATAATCCTTCGCAACATAATACGATTTTCCAAGCTGGTAACAGAGATACGGATCTTCTCCTTTTGCTTCCAGTTCCCGTTCCAGCAGAGTGATATTCCGCTCCACCTTTGCTTTCAGCTCCGCCTCACTGCCGCAATAACCGTCGTGTTGCACGACAACGCCGGTCTGATATACCCTGTAATCTTTGCTGTTTTCTTCTGCAGCCACAACCTTCGGAACAATCTGTTCGTGGATCCTGCCTTCATAATGATAGTATCTTCTGTCATAGATCCTGCTGATATACTCGCTGATCTCCTGCTGCTCCCCGTCACGGTCCAGAAGATTGATCCGCCTGATCCTTCCCACCATGCCGGCATGTTCTTCCACCGCCTTCGCCAGAGCGTCCAGTTCCATCTCCTGTACATACTCATCACTATCCAGCATCATGATCATATCATGGGAGGCTTTCGAAGCAGCATAGTTCCTTGCCAGAGAAAAATCATCCTGCCACACAAAATCAAAGATTCTGTCCGTATAAGTTGAAACCATCTCCTTCGTTCCATCCGTGGAACCGGTATCCACGACTACGATCTCAACATCCTGCCCCTGCAGCGCCTGCAGACACGATCTCAATCTTTCCCGCTCATTTTTTGTGATGATACACACGGTCAATTCCATAATCATCCGCTCCTTCTTTCATCCCGCTATTTGGGGGTGTAGTCTCATTCCATAGGGTAAATCCTAAGATCAGAACGCCGCCGATGACCTGCATGGCAGTAATGTCTTCTCCCAAAATCAAAACAGATACAAGAACAGCCACGAGGGGATCAATATAGCTCAATATAGCTGCTTTTTGTCCCGGAAGCTCTTTCAGCGAAGAAAAGTATAGACAGTAAGTCACACCGGTGTGGATAAGTCCCACAATCAGCAGGCAGCCCCAGCCTGTACTGTTAAGACCAGAAAGTGTAACCCCGCTTGTGATTCCCACATAGGGAATCAGCACAAGAATTGCAGCAATAAATTGCAATAATGTTCTATGTATGCCTTCCACCTTTTTGATAAACTTATTAAGCAGAATAACCGTGGCATAAAGACAGGCCGCGCCAAGTCCAAAAAGGACGCCGACAAAATGGTTATTTCCCACCGACAGATCCCCAAGACCAGTAATCAATATAATGCCCAGTGTGGACATAAAAAAACAGATCCATTGTTTTGCTGACATCTTTTCCTTAAATAAAATGGGACATGCTACCGTCACAATGACCGGAGCAAAATAATAGCTGAGGGTGGCAACGGACACCGTAGTGTATCTATATGCTTCAAAAAGAAATATCCAGTTAAATCCCATTGCCACACCTGACAACAAAAGCAGCGGAATTTCTTTTTTGATTTCACGAAACGGAATCTTTTGTTTTGTGAATAACAGAAAAGCAGCTATCAGCAATGCTGCAAGAATTGCCCGGTATAGCGCAAGTTCCCCGGAAGATACGGAAATATTTCTTACAAACAGACCAAGAGTACCAAATACTGTCATTGAAATAATAAGCATCACTCTTGGATTCATTAAACGCTTCATACTAATCCCCATGTTTTTCCACAACCTGTAAATTTGGGCCGTAGGCACAAATTTGCGATTGAAAAATCTATGATTTTTCAATCTAACTCCATAGCTACTCTATAAAATAAAATATAGTTGACATTGTCCACATTATTATAATCCACATCTGTAGACAACGCCAACTATTTTTTACAAAACACCTTGTTAAAATGTTGTATTTTTGCGATTATGCTGTGGTGTCAAAAATAGTTCCTGCACCAATTCCCATCTGCTGCTCCAGCCATTCATCAGCCATTTCACCAGCCTCATCCTTCTCCCGTGCCAGTTCTTTTTTCGCCTCTTTCTCAGCTAAAGCCTTTTTCGCCATTGCTTTCTCATTCGCTTCTTTCTCCGCCATTTTCTTGGCTGCCTGTTTTTTCTCAGACCGTTTCATTGCTGCTTTTTCTGCCGCCTTTACCGCTGCCGCCTTTCTTTCCTTCGCTGCCGATTTTGCCGGGTCAATGTGGTCATAGAGAAAGCTCATGCTGCGCACCTGTGCATGGGAGTTAGACGAAGAAACCGGATGATCCGAGGTACAGCTGCCACGGTAAGGAATTCCATCCGCACCGGCAAAATTCTGGTTTGCCTCACACAGCGAGAAGATACTTCCCGTAGTATGGAAGGTAATATTTCTACCGTCGCTGTACTGCAATGTATAGCCCTTCTTTCCTTGAAGTTCGCTGTCCATCAGACCATATACCTTCGCCCGATACTCCGGATCAGACGCCATTTTCTGTAACTGGGATTGGTCTATGTAAAGATAATATTTTCCGGTAACGACTTTGGACGGTTCAGAATCTGTCAGGGTGTACTCCGGAAACCATTCCTTAATTTCATTTTTCAAGTCTTCCACGCACATGGTTCCGTCGCCTTCCTGCTGGGAAATCATGGAACGATAATAAGAAACCGCCTGTTTTTTGTAATTCTGAAAACCCTGATTCATATCTTCCAGATATTTATATACTTTCTTCGGATTCCACGCCGGTTTCGCCGATGAAGTCTGCTTTCCGCCTTGTACCGTGTGGGAGCTTGATGCTGCTGATACTGTGATAGACATCGTTTGCCTCCTTTCAAAATGTGGGTTTTTGTTTGCTTTGGCAGTTATATCGACAAAAGATAGAGAAACATTTATATCTGTTAATGGGATGATTATGCTCTGTGTATCTTTTTCGTCCTTACACGTCAAAAAATCCAAATTTTCGAAAAGTTTTCGACTTATAAGTCAGAAACTTGACACTACCAAATTTAAACTTTTTACTATAAATTGCTTAGAAAGAAACAATAAGCTGCATTTTAAATTTTTCTTCGCCGTATACAGCATGTGGAATATCCTTCGGCATGATCAATGTCTCACCTTCCTTCAGGATAAAGACTTCACCGCCAACGGTAAAACGCCCGGTTCCTTCCAATACGGTTACCATCGCATCCCCGCCTGCGGCGTGGGTGGATATTTCTTCCCCTTTATCAAATGAAAAAATTGTCATGCTGACTTTATCATTCTGCACAAGCGTTTTGCTGACCACCTGCCCCGGTTGATATTCAATCTGGTCTTTCAACTGTAATTTTGTTTGTTTTTCAATGTTCTTATACATAATTCATTTCCTTTCCTAATCATCAAGAATAAACCTTTATATATTCACATCAAATATTGCCGTTATCTGATCACCTTTTATCTCAAAGTCTATTTCAAACCAAAGGTCCAATTCCTCTCCCAAACTTGTCGGACTATAGGTTACAAAGGAAGTGTTATCATTTTCAAGTTCTATTTTACCTATACAAGATTCATTAAAATGGTCTACAACAAATTTTTTATCTTCATCTTCCTCCCACATGGCTAATTGTCCATCCAACCATTCCCCAAATCCAAGACAAACATTTTCCGGCGTCGGCTCTGCATCATGAAAGGAAGCCCATGAAGATTTCGGTGGAATAATAGATACAAGTTTTGTATATTCTTTATCCGCAATCGTATCTATCATCAATTTAATCAATTCCGTTGCCTTTGCTTTAAATTCATGTTCTGTCATTTGATACCCCCATGATCAATATAGTTCCTATTTATCTTCATAGATTATAATCTATTTTTATCAAATACTCAATTCCCCAGCCTTATATTTTCTCAGACATTAAGTCTTCAAATTCTTTTTTGAACCGCTTTGAAAATATGCAATATAGAGCAATACAAACGCAAAATATCACCTTGATCACTCTTATCGTCATTCCAACTTTAACCGAATATGGCGATAATAATTGACTGTTCAGTAAATTCCCAAACATATGTGTCAAAGCCCCTGCCAAAACACTTCGTTTTGTCTTAACATAAACATACGATACTACAAAGTTAAGCATTATGATTGAGGGGATATATAATATAGCGTCCATCGGAGAAGTCTGTAATAAATCATATTGTGCCTGTCCGGGTGTAAAGTACCATGGCAAATGCCATATCCCCCAAAAAAATCCGAGAATAAGGGTTGCTCCTACAAATCCAAATCTTGCAAACAACTTATCTAATGAATAACCACGCCACCCAAATTCTTCATTTAATGGTCCTGATACCAATGAAATAAGTAAAATCGGTAATATATTTACGGGATTTCTGATGATTGCATGTAGGAAGTCCATTCCCGGCATTTCAAGTCCACGCAGTTTTGTGCTGATGACCAGTCCCAAAAAGGAAATAAGCGCAAAGAAGATAATAATAAATACCAGCCATTTCAACCCCATATAGTGGAAACTAAAACATCTTCTGAAATAGTCCCTTTTTTCTTCTTTGGAATATGTTAAAAAGACAATAAACAATGCCGTTACAGATGGCGCACCACCACCAAAATAGAATAAAAAAGTTCCGATAGGAGTTCCCACTAACCCTAACGCTAATGGGGCAAATCCAAATCCCCAAGTCCATGCAAAAGTGATTATAAAAAAGAGTACAAGGTAGATACTGCTATCACTCGCTCTTGTTTTCATTTTTCCTTTTATCCTCTAATTTCTTATTGATAAAATCAATATTTCTTTTGACGATTGCGACATCAAGAAAATATGCCGGGATATAAACAATCGCCACATATAAAAATGCCGCCCACCAATTTGATTTCATAAACCAATTCACAAAATAGCCGTATAATAATACAAATATTGATATGGCAAGATATTCAAAAATAACATTAACAAATCGATTTTCGAAAGCAAGTCTTTCCGCAAAGTATTGAACCACTGAGATGGTAAAAGCCAATACAAATAATTCAAATACAAGTATCATTTCCTCTGTTGTTCCAATCATTATATACGAAACCAAGAAAACAACTGCAATCATTAGTGCCGCAAGTATGAGTGCTTTCTGCATTATTTTTTTCATCACATAATCTCCTGTATCAATCTTTTTATATCTTTTAGATATGTTCGCCCAACAATCAACCTTTCTTCATTGTCAAGTGTTGCTTCGAGTTGACTGTTTGCAAGTTGGCGTACACAATATAACTTTTCTGCATTCATCAGGCAGGACTTGCTGATCCGTATAATATTAGTTCCATGCAAATCTTCCTCTATCTTATATAGTTTTTTGTTTATCGTATAAACTTCACTTTTCGTATATATAAATGTTCTTCGTTCAACCGACTCAATATAGTAAATATCCGAAGCCGAAATATATATTTCCTTTCCGTCTTTATTGCCGCATATTTTTAGATTGAGTTGTTCCAAACGATGGATAATTTTTTTAGTGCGTTCATCAAGATAGGGATATTCTATTGTTATGGTAAGCGGCTTGTCGTCCACTTGCCTTTTTATAATATTCATTTTAATCCTCCATGCCTTTCCACAGTCTGCGGATTCATGCTGCCGTAGGCACAATAATTGCTAAACAAATTGATTTGTTTTTGCCTCCGAAAGTATATTAGCATAACAGACTCATGTTAAAAAGAGCCGCTGACATGACTTACAAATCTGTAGTTGTCAAATACAAGGTTGGCTTTATAAAAGACAAGACGGCGGACATTTCTGCCGCCGTTTCCTCAATTTATGATTTCTTCCATAATTTCGTTCCAATAAGGGAGATAAAGCATATGCCCAACTTGCTCTAATTTATGTACTTGTTTAACTGCATACTCAGATTCAAAATATTCTACAAATGAGATAGGGATTGTGGTATCTTCTATTCCATGCCAAACATAAACAGGAATATTGGGAGAGATTTTTACCGCTTCTCGTTTCTGACATAATGCATATGCATCATAGCAAACGCCTAAACCCTCGCTCGCAACAGCATTCAAAATAGAATTTTTTATCATTTGAGGATTCTCTTCCATGAAATTCTTTTCCATTTCAGGAAGAGAGCTCATATTTTTTGCAAGTTGCTTTTCATAATCTTTTTTTATACTCTTTGCCATTTGATTAAAATAAAACCGAGAAACCTTCTTTGCTCTTAATGATAAAAAAGATATGAATTTCCATTGTCCGTTTACGATCTTCTTAGTTTTTGGACAATTTAAAGGAACCATGCTGCTTATTAGCGAGAGTGACTTTACTATTTCCGGATACATCTGAGTAAAGAGTTGTGCATAATACCCTCCCGCGCTGTGTCCCACTACTTTTACGGAAGTTACATTATGATTTTTCAACACTTTATATATATTTTCTAAAAAATCTTCCATCAAATAATATTCAACTAACGATGATTCTCCAACTCCCGGTCTGTCAAAGGACAGAATACAAATATTTTTCTCCTCTACCTTTGGGAAAAATTCTTTTGAGCCAGTAAAACCATGAAAAAATAAAATAACCTCATTACTCCACTCATTCAATCTTACATATGCTAATTGTTTTCCATCTATATTTACCAACTCATTATTAAGCATAAATCCCTCACTAAATTCCGGTTTACCTTCATAGATTATAATCTATTTTTAACAAATACTCAATTCCCCAGCCATATATTTTCTCAGACATTAAGTCTTCAAATTCTTTTTTGAACCGCTTCAGCATTTTCTCACGCCTTTCAACTTGATTTTCCCTCCTGCTTTGTAAGATTCTTCAGCCATAAATATTTTTTGTAATGCCCGTAAACAGCGGGCAGCTTTACTATTTCGTCAATGTTTATAAGTATGTAAACCACCGTTACGGGCAGGTCAAGCAGAAACGCAGAAACAAGTCCTATAGGTACGGTAACGCACCACATTGTAACTGTATCACATTTAAAACCGAACTTTGAGTCGCCGCCCGAGGGGAAAATTCCCGAAATGACCGTCATATTTACAGCCTTGCCCACAACATAATAGGAACTTACCGCCAGCATTACCCGAAGATAACCCTGCGCTGTTTGTGACAGACTTGAAAAAAGCGGCACAAAAGGTATTACGCATAATATCACCACACCCGAAATTACGCCGCATATTATTGAAATCCTGCAAAGCCGGGAGCCGTAGCCTTTGGCTTTGTCAAGAAATCCCCTTCCAAGCTCCGCTCCCACAAGGACTGCGCTTGCCGAGGCTATTCCCTCGCATACGCATATGACAAGATTTTTCACAATATTCGCAATGGAATTTGCCGCCGCCGCGTCGCTGCCCAAATGCCCCATAATTACCGAGTACATTGTAAACCCGATACCCCATACAAGGTTATTTCCCAGCACGGGCAAGGCGTATTTCCAATAGCTTTTTTCAAGCGTCCTGTCAACGTGCAGGCATAATGCGGGACGTATTTTCACACTGTCTTTTTTCAGCATTACAGCCATTGAACAGATAAGCTCCGCCGCCTTTGAAATAACGGTTGCCAGTGCGGCTCCCGCAATTTCCATTCTCGGGAAAAACCCAATACCGAAAATAAAAAGCCAGTTCAGTACAATATTTATCACCACCGATGCGGAACTTATAACAGAGCCGACCCCCGCCTTGCCACAGTTTTTCATTATGCAAAGATACACCTGAGAAATTCCCAACAGAAGATAGGACAGGGAAACCATCCGCAAATATTCTGCTCCCTTTTCGATAAGTATAACGTCCGAAGCAAAGCACCGCATAAGAAAACGCGGGCAGAAAAACGAGGCGACCGTAAAAATTGCCGAAATAGGTATCATAATTTTAAGTCCTATTCCGAGAATTTTTTCAACGGCGCATTTGTCGTTTATTCCCCAATACTGCGCCGCAAGTATGGAAACACCCCCTGTTACCGAAAAAATAAACAGGCTGAAAACAAACTGGATCTGCCCCGCCAGCGATACTGCCGAAAGGGAATCCTGATCAAGAAACCCCAGCATAACTGCATCCGATACGCTTACCAAAGCCACCATAAGCTGCTGCATTGTTATAGGTATTACAAGCTTCATCAATTTCTCTGTAAATTCTTTATCCATTGCTTCAACCGCTTTCGTCATTTGCTAAATATCATTATAGTATTTCGTGCTGTTTTTAATCATCCCCATCAACCGGAATTTATCACAATTTTTTCATCATCCAATACGCATCTGCATATCTCCCATTTTCATACCTCATATTATTAGGAAAATGTCCATACTTCTCAAAGCCCAAATTTTCATAGAGTGCTATTGCATTCTTATTTTCTGCAATTACTTCTAATTCTGCCTGCTCATAACCGATTTTTGGGGCTATTTTTAAAACAGTCTGCAACATAATTTTTCCAATACCTCAACCACAATATTCTTGATACAATGCTATTGCAACGCTACACCTATGGTGGTATCTCCTATATTCTCCAATACCCATAAGTGAGCAATTTCCAATATGCTTCCCATCAATTATTGCAACAATCAATAATTCCCTGTCTGAATCCATTACCTTCTGAATAAAATTCTGCTCTTGTTCAAGTGATAAAGTAACTTCATCAGGTTCTCTGATCAAATATGGTGTTTCCGATGTTGTAATTTTTAAAAATTTCACTAGATTTTCAGCATCATTTATTTCTGCATTCCTTAGTATTACTTCATATCCGGTTTTATCTATTACTTTCATAGACTTGAATATCATTGTTTATCCTCCAAAATATATTCTTTTAAACCCTAGCTGACCGATAAACCGAAATTTTATATAGATAGTTCAAATTCAATTTCATGGCGCAAGGGTATGGAATTTTCACCAATTAAAGGAATTTCAGGCTTTAATTTTCTTGAAATATCTAAAGCGTTACGAAACAGATGTACCATATCAAATCCCCTTTCAAAATTCCGATTTGCCGTTCTTTCCCGGCACCAAAATGACACCTCGATTTTTTACAAATTTCCATACACAGAAAAAACGCTCTGAGACATTTAAGACATCATCTTGGAGCGTTTCAACACAGCGGAGCAAAGATCCGTAATATCCCATCCATAATCCACTTTCTGAAGCCTACCTCAATGTCATCCATTGTCCGTTGGCGGCATTGCTCCTGCGTATCAAGGAAATCCGTTTTCAGATCATTTAACAGGGAGGCATGGTAAAATAACGTATTGTTTTCAAAATGCAGGAACAGGCTGCGGTAGTCAAGATTGACTGTTCCCACTGTTCCTACGATACCATCTACAATACAGGCCTTTGCATGAATGAAGCCGGGGACATACTCATAGATTTTAACTCCTGCCTCCAAAAGAACGGGATAGAAACTGCGTGACATACGGTATACCAGCTTTTTGTCCGGTATGCCCGGCATGATGATCCGCACATCAACACCGCGCCTTGCGGCCCTTACAAAGGCGTCTAAAAGCGCATTGCCGGGCATCAGGTAAGGCGTAAAGAACCATGCCGTATCCTGTGCCTGTGAAAGCAGGTCAATGTAAAGCTCATTACTGACAGCGTCGGTACGCAGCGGTGAATCATAATAGCTGAGTACATAACCTTCTGCCGCGCCGCTTGTGGGAAGCTCTTCCCCCGTCAGATATTCATCAGGGACAGGCTCATCTGCGAAGGCGTTCCAAAACTCCGCAAACATCCGCACATAGTTTCCAACAGCCTCCCCTGTCAGTTTGAAGCCGATGTCCTTCCAGTGACCGTACTTTTCAATATGATTGATGTACTCGTCGGCAAGATTCACACCGCCGCTAAAAGCCACCTTTCCATCAACGATCAGCATTTTACGGTGATCCCGGTAATTCAGGGTTCCTTTCACGAATACCAGCGGATTGAACGATACGCAGCGGATTCCTTTTTGGCGGAGTTTTTTTGCGTCCTTTTTGGTGTAGGTGGAAATACTGCCGAGATCATCGTACATTACGCGCACATCCACGCCCTGTGCAGCTTTCCCTACAAGTATCTCAACCATGGAATCCCACATCAACCCATTTTCGACAATGAAGTATTCCACGAAAATAAATCGCTCAGCTTTATTCATCTCTGCCAGCATTTCGGGAAACAGCTTTTCACCGAGAGGGTAATACTTCGCATCCCGGTTTTCATGCAATACGGATCCGGTTTTGCCTTCTATCCAGCGGAAAATCTGCGAAAGGCGGTTATTCTCGCCGGACAGCGCCGCATACAAAGGCATCGTGTCCGTCTTGTCCTCCGGAAGCCTCCCCGCCTTATCCAGCTTCTTTCGCAGCGGTCTTGTTGTGCCCTTATTGCCGAAGATCACATAGAGCGCCGCGCCGGGAATCGGGAATGTCAGGATCACCAACAGCCAAAGGATTTTATAAGTACTTTCATCCTGCTTTGTAATCAGGTAAAGGACAAATAAAAACGACAGGATGGACAAAACAAAATTGATGACCGCCGCCCAGGGCGCAAACCATTTAAGAAGGATATACATCCACAGAACCTGCAGAAGAACAGCAGGCAGAATCGCAAGTGCACGCTGTATAATCTTACTCATTGCTTTTCTTCCTCCCTAACTCACATGATTTCATAGGTCTTATGGAAAATACTGCCCTCTATAATATAGATATCGTGCAGGTCGTCCATGCGCACTGCCAGATAGTCCCCCACTTTTCCCAGCATATATTTCTCCTTGTCCCATGCGGTAAATATCTTCACGCGGTGATCCAGTTTTTTCGCATAGATATGTACCTCACCGCTGGAAACACAGGATTTTGCATAGCGGACCAGCGATACGTCTTTTCCCTCCAGCACATCCTTGACGACAGGCGCATACTCTCCCGAAAACTCGTAGGGAACGTCAAGTCTGCTGTAGCTGCGCTCAAATTTGGCTCCGTCATTGGGGTACACCTCGCCCAGGATCCCGATCATAATATACAGATCTTCTCTGATCTGTACATCCAGATCTCCCTCCAGAGTGCGTACACAAATCCTTGTGCCCACGGGGAAAACCTGATCGGCCTTCACATAGCCCAGGGGAACTTTCTTCTTTTTGTATGCCGTCATTCCGGAAATGTCTATTTGGTACTCCGCGGCGTGAATGATCCGGCTGTTGTCAAAATAGCTGTTCATGCGCCAAAGCAGAAATTCTTCAATTCCCTCGCCGCTTTCGCTTACCTTTTTGGCCAGAGGCTCTTCCACTTTCTTAAGCAGCTCCATCTGGATAAAGCCGCCCGCTTTTTCCAAATGCCCGCCGCCCGAGCCGATGCCATCCGTGATAAATTCCGCAAGTTCGCTTGCCTTTACCTCCTTCACACAGCTCCTCACGGAAATCTTGATGCCAAAGGGCAGCATGCTGTACACCAGACAGGTATCCACAGTGTCCACCTCCAGCATCAGATCACTGATCATACCCAGAATATTCGGATCACAGGGCTCCGCCATGGCCACTGCATAGCGGTACTCTTCATGATAGCGGTAATTCATCAGCGCCGCCCCGGCAATTTCCAGCTCACGCAGGGACAGATTCGCGTTTCGGAAATGGACGATCATGCTTCTGTCAAAAGCCGCGTCATCCCGCAGGTCCCTGTCCAACGGATGGAAAATCTCCGTAAAATTGTTGGTGTCAGTCATAAGCCCGTAATAGAGCGCCGTAGCCAGACTTTTATTGTCGTTGATATCCACTCCCTCCAGCTTCAACAGTTCCCTTACCACGGTGGCACATGCGCCCAGATTGCTTCGGACCTCACTGAGCGGGGGCAGCGTGCCGCTGACCTGATGATGATCGATGACGGCAACCGTGTCCGCCTCAAATCTTGTCACATTTCCCTCGCCATACTGGCAGTCCACCGTGATCAAAAGCTCCGGCGCCTCCAAAGCCTCCACATGCTCAACCGGAATCCCCAGCTCGGATACCATCAATGCCAGATTGCTCTTTTGAATCTGATTACGCCCTCCATAGACAAAGCGTACATCCTTTCCCCGCTCTTTCAAATAGGTGTATACCCCATAGCCGCTGGCAAGGGCGTCCGCATCCGGATTGTCGTGGCACTGTACCACCATCGAATCATATGCTAAAAGTTCACTCAATCTCATTCTGACTCCTCCCTAATATGGTCTTTTGTTTACCCTGAATTTTTCACTTTACATAGGCGTTCCTACTTCAATCAAATTACCGTCTAAGTCGTAAAAGCGGACTACTTTTTGTCCCCATCTATGCGTCATAAGTCGATTGACATATTGAACGCCGGGATATGTTTTTTCCAATTTTTCAATAAACGCTTCTATATCCTGTTCTTCAAAATACAATTCACACGAATTACTGTTCGGAATAATATCTTTCCCCAAAAAGTCCCTCCAAATTTTTTTATCTTGGAGTACAAGGCCTTCCGTTAAAATCATGTTGCCATCATTGTCAAGCAGCATATCAAGTCCAAACAAGTCGTGATAAAATTGTTTCGACTTTTCAATATCATTAACCACAATCAAAATGTTCTTTAATTTCATTATCCGTATTCCTCATTTACGATATTTCATGTACCATCTTCATGATGCAAATCAATAGTTCGATCCGGGTCAACCTTTTCATAAAATTTTTCTCCCATACAACATTCAGTTTATTTCCATAATTATAAACTAATTTTATCAAATACTCAATTCCCGTTTCTTTCAATACCAATTTTTCTGATCAACTCCCCTACACTTTTTTTGAAACACCTGCGTCATGTCATCCGTCTACAGTAAAACAACGCCGCTAATAAAGCGGCGTTGGCATCAGTCCATAAACATCTAAAATACTGCCATTCAAAGCATTAATGTGATACTTATTCTTCTGAAATCGTTTCATTCGTATCAATGCGCAGTATACTTCCATCCACGGCATCAATGATACATGTATAACCGGTATGGTCGCTTGCATTGTAAAAATTTACGTAATAAGCCAGATCTCCCTTATGCTCATAAGCCGTTTCCTCTGATATATCCAATATAGGCACTGCCGCAGAACCGTCCTGATATCTCAATATTTCTTTTCCTTCCGCTCTCTCGCCAAGATCGGACTCCATCTGTTCCATTGCAATCTCTATTGCTTCCTCTTTACTGATTCCGCCTGCGGCCTGTATCGCTTCCCGCTGCCGTTCTCTCTCTGCTTCCGCCTCAGCTCTCGCTTCCTGCGCTGCCGGTGTCTGTGAGACAGCATAGCTCATCTTATGCTGAAAATCAATGATCTCCAGAATCTCCTCATCCGTCATCTCCTGATCCGGCAGCCAGAAAACACCCGTAGATCTGATATAGCAGAGCGTTCCTTCCGGCGCGTCTTCCACATTGTCCACCTGCGCTATGACATTTTCGGGAAATGTCCCCTCCTTATATGCCTGCCAGAGCGCTTGGCTGCGTTCTTTTTCTTCGTCGGAATACTCCCTTGAGAAACCATCCGCCAGACCTGTCGTCTGCTGTCCTTCCTCCCTGCCGGGATCTTCCGTTGCAATGGGATCGGCTGATGCATCCTGAGAAGGAACATTCTGAGCGGCATATGCATCCTGCTCCTGCATCATAACGACGATACCCTCAACCTCTTCCGCCGGCATATTCTCCATCCGTTCCCTTACGATATTTGCCACAAATGCCCGTACCGGAAAGCCGATTGCAAGTGCTGCCAGCGTGACCGCTGCCGCTGATGCCGCCATTTTTTTTCTGTATTTCGATCTTCTGTTTCTGTATTTCATCTGTTTCCGGACGTTTTTGATGATCTCCTCCTGCATTTCTTCCGAAATATGTATCTGTTCCATTGCTTCTTTTATCTCAAATCCATCCATCTGTTATATGCCTCCTTCCATACTGACCGCATTCCGCATCTGTTCCCTGCCCCGCAGCAGCCTCGTTTTTACCGCGCCTTCCGTAATGCCGAGGATATCCGCTATTTCCTTTATATGATATCCCTCCACATAGTGCAGATAAATGACTGTTTTCTGCCTGACCGGCAATGCGAAAAGTTCTTTTAATGTTTCTTCCTGTTCCGGCGCCACAAGTATGTTTTCCATTTCGTCGATGTCAACCTTCGGGTGCCGGAGCCTAAAGCGTATCATATCACGGCAGATATTGGTAGCCACCCGGATCAGCCAAGCCTTTTCATGCTCCTCATCACGAAATTTCGGCTTCTTCTCCAAATACCGGCAAAAGGTATCCTGAATGGCATCCTGCGCGTCCTGCTCGTTGCATAGTATAACAATACAGACTTTGTAAAGTGTATCGCTATATTTTATGACCGCTTCTCTTATGTTCGTCCCGATGTCCATGTATTTCACCTCCTATGCTTTTAACACGTATCAAGCGGCCAAAAGGTTACATTTTTTTTTAATTTATAATCATAAAAATTGACGTTCACATTGCTGCAAAATAAAAGGAACTGCATTGATCCGCAATTCCTATTTTATCCTTCCCTTCGCTTATGTCGTCATGCCTGCTTATCAGAAATCTTATATTTCAAAATCTTTCCGCCCAAATGATCCGCCCATTTTTCGGGGTAAAAATCATAATAGGAAACCTTATTTTTTCTCCTGTAATCGGCAGCCTGCGGAAGATTGCACCACAATCCCGAGGGAATGGAAATCGCCAGCGGATAAAGAGGTCCCAGAATGACAGACTGAATCGTATGACCGTACTCATGGACAAGCGTCCTTACATAATCGCCGCTCTTTGGAAGCTCCGTGATATCTTCGTCCTCGCGGGTCTTGCGCATAAAAATAAACATCCCCATCCCAAGACTAACATTGTCGGAAGCCCACTCCGTTACAACCGCTCCATGGTAAAAAAAATGCGGATTTTTGATATGCCACAGAAAGATCCCAAGACCTATCAGATTCTGCAAGATCCCCCATGTCCACTGCAGAAGGATATATACAACACTCATCAGAATCGGACGGTTTTAGGCGCTTCCGTAAAAGATGAAAAAACAGCGGCAGCGTCTTTCATATACAGAACTTCCGTATTATCATCCGTGGCGGAATACATGCCCTTTAAATGCGGATAGGCATCAAGCATATGTTCTTTTGCTTCTATACGGTCATCCCTTACAAGTGAGCACGCAATACGCAGCCATCTTCCATCTGCAAAAGCGCATATCTCAACCTTGGGATTTTGGGCGATCTGTTTCGATACTTCTTTAGACTTACCGGTCTGGATATAAAGCTTTTCCTCAAACAAATCAATCGTACCGAACGGGCGGACTCTTGGCTGGCTGCCTTCTACCGTTGCCAGATAATAAGTACCGCAATTTTTTAAAAATTCATAAACCTCCTGCATGATAAACCCTCCTCTTTTTGTCATATTTTAACATATATATCCTGCTGATACCAGCGGATTGTTTCTCAAACGTCGGCATTTTATTGAGGCTGTATCCATAGACATCATGCACTTATCAAATATCCTTATATAACAGGCAATAATCAACCTCAACATTCCCCATTTGTTCTTTTAACCAATACATGGCATCATCCAATGCTTTATTATAGATGATCGGCGCCAAATGCTCACAAAATAATGATATGAGCTGCTGCTCCTCAATCATTCCAATCTCCTGCCCCCGGACATCCAGATAAAATGCCTTTATCTCACTGGCAAGCTGTTTCTTCTGCTCATCACTCAAGCGAATGACCTCATTTAGGTTTCTTCTGTTCATTTCTAACCTCCCATTTGCAGTTTCGCTCTGTAATATTTCTCAAAAATCAATCCATGAGATCAAGCTCACATCAGGTCGTCAAATAAGTAAACTATCCGCATCCAGCAAGAATTCTTCCATGCCCATCATCAGATACCCATTCTCATCATAACGCGGCTTCATACTCTTTTCAACAATAATTATTTTGGGGAGGGACGAAAAGCACTGCTTTAAGCTTCCGGATCCTTCTCGTGGATGGTCATAATCATTTCTGCTGTGGCATTATTTGTTGCATTTTCCCCAATTCCCTGCGACAGGTTGCACATGGCACTCACATCTCTGTAAGCGCCCCACATAACAAAAAATCGGTCAAATTTTAGAAATCCCTTATCTCTATCGCCATTGAAAAAGGTATTATCTCTCCGGGATTTGTTCCTTTATACGCTTTTTCTTCATGCATATAGTCAACTATCTCTTGAGCCTTATAATTCTTAAACTTCTTTATCACGGCATCCAAAACAGTTATATCCTTATTGCTCAACACACTATAGTCCATACCTTTACTAGGATAAATATGAAGCATAGAGTCATAATTGATGCTTACCTCCTCATGAACATTCAAATTCTCAAGATTCATAAGGCTATAATGCCCAATAGGAAGTGCACCCATTTCATTATGTCGATAAACCAATCCAGTAATTGCGTATCCATTCTCTTTATAAGACAATGCATCAGCATACCAAAGCATTTTCATCAACTTAACCTTAAATAGATTCGATACTTTCTCCGCTATATAAGAAATAGCCGCCTCAAGCTTATCTATGTTCAGCAAAACAAATCCATTTGAATCAGAGGGTTCTTCAAAACTTGCATACTCGCCTTCAAATGCTTTTCGTGTCAGATATTCCTTTCCGTACGAATCCAATTTCTCTACAATTTTAGATCTTACCTCAATCCTCTTAAGGTCCGGAAATTTATCGGCATTTTTCTTTAGGAATTCTAAAGCTTGCAGAGGATTATCTTTTATCAACCGCAACATGGTATCGTACGCTTCATCTTGGATTGCCTTGGTCTCATATCTAGAAATCGTAGCTTCTCCCCATCCGAGCAATCTTGCCAAATCTACTTGAGATAATCCGTAGCTCTCTCTTATCGCAACAATCTCATCAGAAGTAAGCAGTCCATGCTTAGCTCGATATGCATTTCGTGCACTGAGGAGATTTTCATTTGTCATAGAGCCAGTTTCAAATTCATTTTCCTCATCATCAGCATTTGCACAAAAATAAAACCGTTCTTCATAGACCACCTTATCTCCTTTCAGAGTAACAGTTGCAAAGCGCTTTTTTTCTTCAATTTCATGTGTTTTGTCACATAATGGACAATTCATATGAATCTTTCTAATCAATGTGCTGGCCGCCATTGTTTGCCTCCTTTCCTTTCCACTTATGCATATGGAAATTTCATAGAATCCCTTGCATAATGGAACGACACGCATAATACGCGTCTTTTTTGACCTCCTTTGATCTTCAGCTTGACATAGACAAGCTTTCTGTTAATATCTTTGCCAAATACAAATAGCAACGGTGGATCCAAATTATCTTTGTCAATTTTTGTTTCAGAATGTTCAGCAACTGTTAATTCTTTTAGCCGCTCTACTACATCCCCGGCATCATAGTCTAAATCCAATAATGTATATGGTGTAGAGTACTCCTCATCATTAGTTTTTTTCTTTTTTATCAGCGTAAGATCAGAGTCTGGATTAAAATCCTCTTTTCCCAGAAGTTCCTTTAATTCTTCCAGGAAAGCGATGACTTCTCTTTTTTTCGATTGTGTACTAAGAAAAATGCCAATCACCTCCCTTAATATATCCACAATCAATTGATAGTATATGCATCAATTGATAGTTTGTCAAGATTCTTAAGAAAACAAATAGGGTTGTTTCTTGACACAATATGATTCTCGACATTAAGTTTAGACAATAACTCGAAAATGCCATTTTATCAACCGCGTTCGTATGCGGAAACAAGCCGACACCCTTGACCCTGCTTAATAATATGCGGCCGCACAGATTTTTCGATTGCCTCAACACTCCACTCAGTAGGTATAAACCTTTGTCTTTTCTCTATTCATCCTGCTCTCCAATTGTGCCACAGGCTGTGGCACTTTTTACTGCAATATCTTCTGCTATTCCAGTACCCCCTCAATACAATGGCTATGCTTGGGACTTAGATAACAAGCAAACCGTCTCCACATTCCCCGTCCCCGGAAACATATCCACCATTCCCAGTCTCCTGATCTCATATCCCGCCTCTGTCAATGGTCCCAGATCCCTTGCCAGACTGGTCGGCTTGCAGGAGATATAGACCATATTTTCCACACCGTATCCGATGATTTTTTGCAGTGCCTTAGGGTGGATACCGTCCCGCGGCGGATCTAATATGATATAATCCGGTCTTTCTGTAATCTCATCCAATACCTTCAAAACGTCTCCTGCTAAAAATTCGCAGTTGCTTAATCCATTCCCTGCCGCATTTTTTTTCGCGGCTTCCACTGCGTCTTCCACGATCTCCACGCCGATCACTTTCTTCGCCGCCGGGGCAAGCATCTGAGCGATCGTACCTGTTCCGCTGTAAAGATCATATACAATGCTTCCTGCTTCCTTTCCCTGTACATATTCCCTCACCAGTTCATATAAGACCTCTGCCCCAAGACTGTTCGTCTGAAAAAAAGAGAACGCGGAAATAGAAAACCGTAATCCCAAAAGCTCCTCCAAGATCGCATCCGTTCCATAGAGGATATTCTGCCGGTCACATTTGACTGCATCTGCCAAGGAATCATTTTCGATATGCAGGATTCCCTTGATTCTTCCCTGTAAGCAATCTTCCTCCCCTTTGATAGCTGTTCTCCGAATATTACCCCTTTGGATATCTACATTCCGGATATCTGCGTTTTGGATATCTTCACTTTGCATATCTACATTCTGAATATCTTCATTCCGGATATCTGCATTTTGCATATTCCCTTTTTGAAGATTCTTTCTTAGAATATCTCTCTGTGAAATACCCGCATCTTGCGCATCCTTTCGCCCATCCCTGCCCTGCCCGAACATCTCCAAGATTCCATCCACCCAAGGCTCCAGATCCACCTCCATCTGCGTGGACGTTACCAGCGCCACAAGGATCTCTCCCGTCCTTGCTGCCTTACGCACCAGAAGATGCCGCAGATATCCGGTATGGTTCATGCGATGGAAATAAGGGATATTTCTTTCGGCAAAATAGTCTCTGGTAAACATAAGTATTTTCCGGTAATCCTCATCCATGATCAGGCAGTCGGAAACCGTCAGGATATCATAAAAGCTGCCCCGCTTATGCAAGCCCAGACTAAGCTGACCGTCCTTTGTCTCATCCCCGAAGGTAAACTCCATCTTATTCCGATAGCCGTACTGTTTAGGACTTGGCAGGATCCCGTCATATAAAACTTCCGTCTCTTTAAATATATCCTCCCGATCGCTTTTTAATCTGCCCAGATACGCCCCCAGCAGCTTCAGCACCTGTCCCTCTTTGATCTTCAACTGCTCCTCATAGGGGAATCCCTGATACAGACAGCCTCCGCAAATACCCGCATATCTGCAGATACCGCCCTGTCCCGAAGAGCCTGCCGCTGCATGCTCCCCTCTGCCATCTTCTAACCTGCATAAATATTCCTTCTCGCAGGGTGCTTTCTCCACTACCTCCAACAGCTTCCCTTCCGCCTGTCCATTTCTCTTTTTGGTGATGCGGAAAGAAACCGTCTGCCCCGGCAATGCATTTTTTACCGTAACATTCACTCCGTCAACAATGACAATTCCTTTATTTGGAAAATCCATTCTTAACACAATTCCTTGGTAAATTTCGCCTTTTTTCATTTTCATACCTTTCCATTTATCTACGATTTACAAAGTTCATCTGAGCCTTTTTCTTTAGCTGATTTTTTTCATAGTTCATTTGACACTATCTCATCTGCAATTTACAATATGCATCTGAACTTTTTTAGCTCAGTTTTTTCATAAGTCATAAGACACGATCTCATCTGCTAATCCATGCCGCAGAAAGAATATCCACAAGCCAAATAATCATTTTTTAAAAATATTTCTCTATGGCAGCCTTCAGCGACCCTGATTCCATAATAAACATCATTATCTGCAATCACACTCCCATAACTCAAAAAAGGGATGCTCATGCATCCCAATTTATTCTATTATCTGTCAGGTAAAGACCCGTCCGGAAGCTTACTTATCCTCAGCCTTAGCCTCTTCCTTCTCTATCTTAACGGAATCACTGCTCTCATCCTCTACAAGATCCTCGTCATCAAAGAAGTCATCATCAAAATCATCGTCGAAATCATCATCAAAATCTTCCAGATAATCCGGCGTCATAAAACGATAGACAGCATAAACAACAGCAGCTACAACGGCAATAATACCGACGATAAGAAAGAATGTCTTTAATGCATTGCTCTTCTCTTCTTCCTTTTCCTTTTTCTTCATGATCTCATTTAATTTTACTGCTGTGATCACATCTTCAAGTTTATTCATCAGATAACCCACCTTTCTAGTTCAGTTAAACTATGTTTAGCATACCACATTTTGTATGATTTTACTATCCCTTTTTTATATCTTTTTCAATTTTGCAAACATTGCGTACATGATCTTCTGCCCGACGGAATCAAATACAACTGTCACCTGGACATCCCGCGGTGTCTGTTCCATCGCGGTCACCGTCCCCTCGCCGAATTTGATATGTACCACCCTGTCTCCCACCTGATAATCCGGCTTCTCGCCGACCAGCTCAGAACCCTTTGACAGCACTATTTTCTTGGGTACAAATGTTTTCCCGGCATCCGGTCTGTTGGCACGATATGGATTCTCCCGGAAGTGATCCCTTGCCTTGGAACCCTGGGAGGGCATATCGTCCCACCGTACCCTCTGGATCGGCACTTCTCCTTTCAGATACTCCGGCGGGATCTCTTTTACAAAGCGGCTGACCGCATTGTACTGCGTCTCCCCCCGGATCATCCGTGATCTGGCGGAACTGATCGCCAGAATATCCTTCGCCCTTGTGATCGCCACATAAGCAAGTCTTCTCTCTTCCTCGACATCCTCCTCATTGCCGCTGCTGATCGACATATAACTTGGAAAGACGCCGTCCTCCATGCCGCTTAGAAATACTACCGGAAATTCCAGTCCCTTTGCGCTGTGAACCGTCATCAGCAATACCCGTGAATCTCCCTCTTCCACGGCATCCAGATCCGATACCAGAGCCACTTCTTCTAAAAACTCACTCAGCGTTCCCTCCGGATTCTCATCCTCATAGAGCTGGATCTTTGTCAGCAATTCATCAATATTGGCAATGCGATCCTCCGCATCTTCTTCATCGGCAGCCTTGATCTCTTCGATATACCGGATATCCTCCAACAGCTTCTGTGTAATCTCAAAAATACCAGAGTCCTCCAGACGGGTACGAAACACCCTGATCAGCAGAGAGAAATTCCTGATCTTTTCCGCCGCTTTCCCCAATGCCGGTATCTGCTCCGCTTCCGTGCATGCATCAAAGAAGCTGATCCCCCTGCTGTCTGCGTACTCCTGCACTTTGGTAATGCTCGCAGCCCCGATGCCGCGTTTGGGTATATTGATGATCCTGCGTACCGCCAGATCATCCTTGGCATTGTCAATGGTCTTCAGATATGCCAGCACATCCTTGATCTCTTTTCTGGCATAGAAGTTGACTCCGCCCACAATATGATAAGGAACGCTCTGATACACAAATGCTTCTTCAAATGCTCTCGACTGTGCATTTGTACGGTACAGGATCGCACAATCTCCATACTCATATTCTCCCCGCCGTTTCAGGCTGGTGATCTCATCAACGATCTCTCCCGCTTCTTCCATACCACTATCGTACTGCCGAAACCTTACCGGCACATCCTCCTCGCGGGCAGTCCAGAGCTTCTTCGGCTTTCTCCCCGCATTGTTGGAGATCACGGCATTGGCAGCATTTAAAATATTCTGCGTACTCCGGTAATTCTGCTCCAGCTTGATTACTTTTGCGTCCGGATAATACTTCTCAAAATTCAAAATATTTTTGATATTGGCTCCGCGGAATTTATAGATCGACTGATCATCATCCCCCACAACGCAGAGATTCTTGTGCGTATCCGTCAACAGCTTGATCAGCATAAACTGCGCCGTATTCGTATCCTGATACTCATCCACCATGATATAACGGAACCTGCGCTGATAATTCTCCAGCACCTCCGGACACGCCCTCAGAAGATAGACCGTCAGACGGATCAGGTCATCAAAGTCCAGCGCATTATTTTTTCTAAGCGTCTCCTGATATTCGCGGTATGCGTCGATATACCGCTTCTTCCCAAAATCGGCTGCATTCTGCAGGGCATAATCATCCGGCCCCAAAAGCTCATTCTTTGCATTGGAGATCTCCCTGAGCGCCGCCGTTTCCTTATATTGTTTCGGATCGATCTGCAGTTTTTTAAATACCGCTTTCATGACGCTCTTGCTGTCGTCCGTATCATAGATCGTAAAATTCCTGTCATATCCAATCTGATCGATGAACCTTCTAAGGATCCGGACACAGGTGGCATGAAACGTCATGACCCAGATACTTTCTGATCCAAATCCGACGATCCTGTCGATCCTCTCCCGCATCTCTCCCGCCGCTTTATTAGTAAATGTGATCGCCATGATATTAAAGGGATTCACATTCTCTTCTTCGATCAGATACGCGATCCTGTGGGTAATAGTCTTCGTCTTGCCGGAACCCGCCCCCGCGAGGATCAGCAGCGGACCGTCCACATGCACGGCTGCTTCCCTTTGTCTATCATTTAACTCATCCAACTGCATCATTATCTCTCCTTCATTCCATATAGGCGTTTTCGAAACTTTATTTCCGACACCCTTTCATTTTGCAATATAGACTATATTTCACAACTATTTATAATCAGTCGTTTCACAATGCCTGCTTCGCTCCATGCGATTTCATTTCAGCACACTCCGAGCACTATCCCTGCAATGATCACCGCGGCACAGATCAGCTTATACCCGATATTTTTCTCATGAAAAATCCATTTCCCTGCCAGGATCGTCACGATACATCCCGACTGCTTCACAAGCGTCATCACCGTAACTCTGGATTCCGGTATGGCGTTGGCAATGAACAGCGCCCTGTCCGCCACAATAAATAAAATACTTAAGATCCAGATCCAATGATTTTTTACCGCTTCCCTCCAACGCACCTTTGTCCTACTGAGCAGAAGATAGATCCCATAAAACGCAACCAGAAAAAGCATATACCAGAACTGCAGCTGCCCTGAAGCAACAGTTCTCGTGATCAGCTTATCCAGCAATCCGGACAAAGCATTGAGCAGGCAGGAAGCAAAGGCAAGCAGTACATAAACCGTCCCTGTATGCTCCGGTTCCTTCGCTTTTTTCAGCCTAAGCATCAGCAATCCTCCCGCTACCAGCAGAAGTCCTAAGATCTGATTGCTCTCAAGCGTCTCCTGCAGGACGATCACACCAAGCAGTGTAGCAAAAAGGACTCTGGAAAGATCTAGGATCCCGTATATGCTGATCTGGATCTTTTCAATCGCATGAAAGCTTGCGATCCACGCCAGAAAAATGACGAATGATTTCAATGCGATCCATCCCATCTGCTCCATCGGCACTCCTGCCGCCTCTTTCACATCGGGAAGCAGCATCAGAAAACCAAACAGGGTATAAAAGAAAAGTACCTCCATAATGGTACTTTTCTGAAGGGATTTCTTTTTTACGATCTCCCGGACTCCTTTAATCAGTCCATATGCCAATGTCAATAATATCCATTCCATACTTTACTGCCAATATTTCATTTTATTTTTCAATTGCCGCTTTTCTGAAAAAAATGCAGGATCACCCATAAAAATACAGGTATTACAATATCGCAGAGCAGCAGCGCTGAAAAGATCCGTTCCTTTCCGTCAAAATCGATACACGCCACAACAAATGTCGCCGCCACAAGAGCCAGCAAAAGGAGAACCCCGATCATCGCAGCGATCCTTTTTGCTGCTATGGGAGCCGGCTGTTCTGCCTCAGGTTCAAGCTCCGCGGACTGTTCCATCCTATCTTCCATATTAATTGCCATACCTTTCCACAACCCGGAAATTTGGGCGCAAGCACAAATTTCAGTTCAAAAAATAATATTTCAATCTTATTTTTTGAACTGACTCTCTCTGTAGATAATGTCCTCCCTGCCCGGTCCATTGCTGACCATTGTGATTGGATAGCCGATCTGCTCTTCGATAAACTCCACATATTTACGGCAGTTCTCCGGCAGTTCTTCATAATTACGGATACCTGTGATATCCGTCTTCCATCCGGGCATCGTCTTCAGCACCGGCTTTGCTTTCTCCAGCTTATGCGTCACAGGGAAATCTGTCGTCACCTCTCCATCCATTTCATATCCGACGCAGACCGGGATCTCATCCAGATATCCCAAGACATCCAGTACTGTAAACGCCACATCTGTCGTTCCCTGCAGACGGCATCCGTATTTGGAAGCCACACAGTCAAACCACCCCATACGTCTGGGCCGTCCGGTGGTTGCGCCGTACTCGCCGCCGTCACCGCCGCGGCGTCTGAGTTCATCTGCCTCTTCTCCGAAAATTTCCGATACAAAAGCACCCGCTCCGACTGCAGAGGAATATGCTTTGCATACCGTAATGATCTCTTTAATCTCATACGGCGGGATGCCTGCGCCAACCGCACCATAGGCCGCCAGTGTATTGGATGAAGTGACCATCGGATAGATGCCGTGATCCGTATCCTTCAGCGTTCCCAGCTGCCCCTCCAAAAGAACGGTCTTTCCTTCCTTTAATGCCTTATCTAAAAATGCAGATACATCGCATACATAAGGCTCTACCATCTTCTTATATTCCATCAGCGTTTCATACAGCTCATCTACATTCAGAAGCGGTTTGTGGTAAAGATGCTCCAGCAGGACATTTTTTGTCTCCGCCACCCTTGCAAGCTTTTCCTTTAAAGCAGACTCATCGAAAAGCTCACATACCTGAAATCCGATCTTTGCATATTTATCCGAATAAAACGGTGCAATTCCCGACTTCGTTGATCCGAAAGATTTTCCCGCAAGACGTTCTTCCTCATACTGATCAAACAGGATATGATACGGCATCACCATCTGCGCCCGCTCCGATACCAGAAGCTTTGGCTTGGGCACTCCCTTCTCAACGATCTCCTGTACCTCCTGAAATAAGATTGGGATATTGAGCGCAACGCCATTACCGATCACACTGGTGGTATGGTCATAAAAAACACCTGATGGCAGCGTATGCAGGGCAAATTTACCATATTTATTTTTAATGGTGTGTCCCGCATTGGCACCGCCCTGAAATCTGACGATAATATCGGCATCCTCCGCCAGCATATCTGTGATCTTGCCTTTTCCTTCATCTCCCCAATTAGCTCCGACTACTGCTTTTACCATAAATAAGCCTCCTTATTTCATACCATAGTTCTATACTTTATACGACAATCTCAGCTTTCGCACCCAGCAGCTCCTTATGGGCATCAAGGATAGGCGCTATCACAGCGCTGAGATATTTCTCCACCTGAATCACCGAACGTCCGACATAGAGCTCCGGCTTCATGGATTCCTTTAACTGCTCCAAGGTAAGCGGGAAACAATCATCCTCCGCAATCAGCTCCAACAGATTATTGTCCAGTCCCCGTTTCTTTACGTTCTCTCCTGCCTGCATGGAAAGGGTCCTGATCTCCTCATGCAGCTCCTGCCTGTCACCGCCTGCTTTGACGGCATCCATCATGATATTCTCCGTTGCCATAAACGGAAGCTCCGACATCAGATGCTTCTCGATCACCTTTTCATTGACCACAAGTCCGTCCACGACATTCAGACACAGATCCAGTATGCCATCTGCCGCCAGAAATCCCTCCGGGATCGATATTCTCTTATTCGCCGAATCATCCAGCGTCCGCTCAAACCACTGTGTTGCGGATGTGATCGCAGGATTCAATGCATCGATCATCACATATCTGGACAAAGACGCGATCCTTTCCGAACGCATCGGATTACGCTTATACGCCATAGCCGACGATCCGATCTGACTCTTCTCAAACGGCTCCTCTACCTCCTTCAGGTGCTGCAATAACCTGATATCATTGCTCATCTTATGTGCGCTTGCTGCAATCCCAGCAAGAATATTGCACACCCTGGTATCCACTTTACGGGAATACGTCTGCCCGGACACCGGATAACATGCCGCAAATCCCATCTTCTCGGCAATCATGGGATCGATCTTATCAATGGTTTCCTGATCCCCGTTAAATAATTCCAAAAAGCTCGCCTGGGTTCCTGTCGTTCCCTTAGACCCCAGAAGTTTCAATGTACCCTGCACATATTCCAGATCTTCAAGATCCATCACAAACTCATTCATCCAGAGCGTCGCCCGTTTTCCGACTGTTGTGGGCTGTGCCGGCTGAAAATGTGTAAATGCCAGCGTCGGAACGCTTTTGTAGCGGTCGGCGAACTTGGAAAGCTCATCAATGACACAGACAAGCTTCTTTTTGATCAGCTTCAGCGCCTCATTCATCACAATGATATCCGTATTGTCGCCTACATAGCAGGACGTTGCACCCAGATGGATGATGCCCTTTGCCTTCGGGCACTGCAGTCCATAGGCATAGACATGGCTCATCACATCATGCCGGACTTCCTTTTCCCGCTTTTTCGCGTCTTCATAATTGATATCATCCTGATGCGTCTTTAACTCATCGATCTGCTCCTGCGTGATATCCAGACCCAGTTCTTTCTCCGTTTCCGCCAATGCGATCCAGAGCCTTCTCCACGTCCTGAACTTCATATCCTGTGAAAAGATATACTGCATCTCCTTACTTGCATATCGCTCTGACAGCGGGCTGGTATATACATCTGTTGCCATGGTACTCCTCGCTTTCTATTTTCTTAATAGGCAATTGCGAAACTCCTTACGCCAGTCCCAATCTCTTAAACACCTCATTATAAGCTTCTTCCACATTGCCGAGATCCCTGCGGAAACGGTCCTTATCCAGTTTTTCGTTGGTATTCACATCCCACAGGCGGCAGGTATCCGGTGATGTCTCATCTGCTAAAATAATCTCACCATGATAACGTCCGAACTCAATCTTAAAATCAATCAGCTTAATATCTGCCTGCAGAAAATACGCCTTCAGAACCTCATTGACCTTAAATGCATACTTCTTGATCGTCTCGATCTCTTCCCATGTTGCAAGATTCAGCGCCCTTGCAAAATAATCATTGATAAGCGGATCGCCCAGCTCATCATTCTTATAGGAAAACTCCACCGTAGGCTCTTCAAACGGGGTGCCCTCCGGCACGCCAAGCCTCTTGGAAAAGCTTCCTGCCGCCACATTCCTGATGATGACCTCCAACGGCACGATCTCCACTTTCTTCACGGCAGTTTCACGCTCGCTCAGCTCCTCAATAAAATGCGTCGGCACGCCTTCCTTCTCCAAAAGCTTGAATACATGGTTGGTCATGCGGTTATTGATCACGCCCTTGCCGACGATGGTTCCCTTCTTCTCCCCGTTAAATGCCGTCGCGTCATCCTTATAATCTACGATCAGCACATCCGGATCATCCGTGAGAAATACCTTCTTTGCCTTTCCTTCATAAAGCTGCTCCAATTTTTTCATATCCATCCCTTACCTTTCTGTGATTTATCTTTTAATAAGACATCATAATATCCGTACTTCGATTTTATCTTTCCAAAAAAGACACTCCAATGCTAAGTATATATTCTATTACCCTATCTGTCAAATCCTGATTTCCAATCTTTTCCTGCAATGCCGTCAAACCCCTGCGGCTTTTAGCGTCCCATTTCCATCGGTGGCTTCATCATGGAACTTCACCGCGGTCTGTACTGGTTGACCAGCTGGTCGATCTCCTTTGAAAACTGCGGATATCGTTCTTTCACTTTCTCGATCTTCAATTTTGATTTTTTTTCAATGTTATTATTATATTCGATCTGCTCCCGCAGCTTCTGTCTTCTGGCGATCAGCGCATGTCTGACTTCTACCATCTCCCTGCGGTCGATCAGCGCCTGACACTGATGTGTCCAGATATCCGGATCCTTGATCCTGTACTGTCGAAGCGTAGCCGCCAGCTTATTATAATAATACTCCAGATCTTCCCTGAGTTTTTCGTCTTTTAATCTGGCGCCCGTCTCCTCCACAAAAACATCCCACAGCTTTTCCAGCTCCGACGAATCCTCCACGCCAAATTTCATATACAGATAAGACAAAAGATTCGTATTATTGACATACCGGATTTTCACCGTATTCTGCAGGGTGATCAGCTTATTCAGCTTCTTCTGTACTTTCTTAGATTCCGTCCCCGCTTCCATATGACGTAAGTACAAAAAGGTCAGCGCTACTGCTCCCACGCCTCCGGCAATGATATAGCCGATACGGACATCCATCTTGAAGCTAAACTGCAGAATCAGCAGAAAGAGCATGCACATGATCATCGTCACCACGCTGATCATCGCGATCCCCCGTGTATTCACCAATGCAGAAGCATATTCATGCTTCTGGTAGATACAGCTCTTTTTGTCCGCACTCAGCTTACGAAGATCCTGCTTGATCAGCCTGCGGTAATCTTCCGCCTCCTGCATCTTTCTGATGCCATCCGGTATCTCCGCTTCCAGACGTTCCAGCCTCCTGACTGTCTGCTCTGAAAGCCGGCTTGTCTTGGGATAGAGCTTCCGCCGATCATCCTCCAGCATAACTACTTTCTGCGCTTGTTCCACAATCATGCCCTTGATATCCGGAGGAAGACCATCGATCTCCTCCATATCCATCAGCAGCGCCGTAACCGCGTCATATTCATCCTGATACTGTTCTCCGCGTTTATTCGCTTCCGCCATCTGTCCAAGAGCTTCCAGAACAAACACCGTTCTCTGATCCGAATCCAGAAAAAATTGTTCCTCTTTAGGCAGCTCGACATAGACCTCTTCTTTTTCCGGATCCCAATCCTGTTCATTCTCCTCTATCCCGTCATCCAGATCGTGATAATACCAGCTATTCCATTTTTCTTTGATCTTTTTAAATAATCCCAAGAATTTATACCTCTATAATAATTCTACCAAACCACTGATAATTATAAAACATTTCCAATTTATTCAATCACCATATTTCTATACCGTTCTTTACATGCGCTGTTCATCTGCTCCACCTGTCTTGTATATGCCTCTATGCTGCCCGTTTCGCGCAGACGCCGCATCTCCATAAACCGCATATGTTCATCCGATGTCTTCCAATTTTTATCCGTCTTATCCATCCTGTCCTCCAGCACTCTGGAAGCCTGATAATACTCCTCATTTTCTCCGATCAGCCTAAGATACGCCGCATCCGGTCCGAGTATCCGCCGGATGGCAAGATATGCCACCTGATACTCCTCCTTCTCCTGCTTTTCATAAGCCATCTTAAAATATTCCCCTGCCTGTCCAAACAGAAACAGGTGCGCATAGATAACGCCCATATTATAATAGACGGAAGCCATCAGCTTATCATTTTTCTCATCTTTGCCATTTCGCTCATTCTTTTCCATTTTCAAATCTTCCTGCAGCTCCTCTGCCAGTTCCTCATAGGCCTGCAGCGCCAGAGCATACCGCTCATTCTTCAGGAAATAATCAGCGCGTATCTTATTTTTCTGCTTGGTATTCATGCTGTCGTTGGCTGCAATCATCCCGACAACGGCATCGATCTCCTCCGCCGGACAGTAATGCACTGTTTCCAGTAAAAGTCTTACCTGATCTTCCAGCCTGACCCCCTGCCTGATCTGCGCCCGAAGCGTCTTTGCCAGCGCCGAAAGCATACATTCGGAATCCAGCCACAGAAGCATCTCCTGGTTAATAAAATCCCCCTCCAGAAGATACGCATTATTGCAGATATAATAGCACAGCTCCTCCACACAATGGACATGAATCCATGTTCTTTTGATCGTATATGCTGTCTCGGCATAATGCCCTACACATTGGTATATCCTTCCCACGTTTCTCCTCTTGCCTTTCTGTTACAAATCTATCTCACTGATCCATTCCATGCCGCTGGCGGGAAAAAATTCGCCAAACCCAAGATCCGTCACTTTAACATATAATCTGGTTTCCGACAGCATCCTGACCTCCATATGGATCCGGGTAGCCCTCGGCGGACGTTTGGGACATCCGTCCAGATAAAACTGCAGCTCCCTGACCTTCTTGCCATCCACCGGCGTGACCTGCATCTGTATCGTATCCTCGTTGTCGAGGATCAGATCGCACTCCTTGGAAACTTCATACCAGTTCTTCCCCGCATCCAGAAGCGCCATATACGCATCCTCTCCCTCACGCATCACACGCATGCCGAGATTGGACTTGAGCTTGTCCTTCCCCAGAAACACATGCTTTCCTTCCACCTCGGATACGATAAGCTTCTCCCTCGCGCCATAACATGCGCCCTTGCTGAACAGATTGCTGCCCTGAAATACCCTTCTGTTCCTGCACATATATTTTAAGGATTCCTTGCACCATTGTTCCTGAAATCCGTCTCCCAAAAGATAGATACAAGAGACATAAT
>VIDN01129819.1_pt1 | contig 36251 bp, 30 predicted proteins | sample 5025121 | NCBI WGS metagenome assembly VIDN01 (sample SAMN11852952, study PRJNA449069) | gut metagenome | isolation source: stool from female vole | host: Microtus ochrogaster | place: USA:Florida | collected 2017 | reverse complement strand
CAGCCATGCCTTTTTCCATTTCCGCATCAAACTGTTCTTTGGTAAGAGAGCCGTAATTCAGCGGTGCCGTCTGCGGCAGCTTCATTTCAAACGGAATACCTCTTTGCAAAACCACCTGTCTTAAAAACATACCCACTGCATTGGACATTGGGATTCCCAAACGGTCAAGCACCTGTTCCGCCTGCTCTTTGATTTCAGGTTCCACTCGTGCAAATACATTTGATGTTCGCGCCATAACAATCGCCTCCTTTATCTTTAGTATATCCATTTTGCTTGCGAAATGCAAGCGCTTTGCAAAAATACTATTCCGCAATGATTTTAGCAACTCTTCCAACATCTACGACTCTGCTGATCTCAGCAAAATCGTCAGATACGCAAAAAGGACAAGGCATTTTCCCATGACTTGTCCTTTCTTTTCTCGGCATTAAAGATCCACCTATAGTTTCTAATTTCCTGTTACAAAATAACATATCTACATATCAATATGTACCAATTACATACCAATTCCCCATAAACCCTTTAATCCTATCATCTAAGACCACTCCCTGAAAAGGTCTAACCCCATGCTGCAAAAGAAATGATTACCATGTTTGTATTGTAACGTTATATGGAACACAGCCATTAAATTCAATAAACTTTTTACGGATTTTCAATTCATTAGCAATAGTGTATGTTGTTATTAACACAAGTTCCATTTACTCCATCAAAGCCTCTTGTGACGCTTTCATCATATGCAGCTTGGATAGCTTCAATGATGTCAGAACTTTCATCTCTACAAGCAATACATCCAGCAAGCATAACATCTATAATCTGGCAGGCTTCATTAAACTTATCAATGTATTTTGCCTTAAGAAGATTCTGTTCTTTATCCTGTTCATATCCTGTCTTCAACACATCCTTGAAGACTTCAATAATCGTATCGCCTTCTTCTCTGGCTTCTTTTCTACCTAAGAAATTCCAAACTCCTTTTTCTTCTTTTTCTGTAAAGTCACCAATTTCTTGCAACCGATATTCCAAATATAAATTTTTTGTAATATCATAAAACAAATACGCAAATCAACTTTCAACACCAATTTTTTCATCAAGTAGTTTATATGCATATTTCTTCAAGGAAAAAAATCCATAAAATGAATGCATGTTATTTCATCTTTATTGATACAATAATTCGGAATATTATTGAACAGCGGTAATCCTTTCCGCAATCTAAACTCTAATATTTCTCTTAATTTTGATGAATCTTCACGAAAATGAACCATAATTTCTATAAAAACAGACGTAGGCAAGCTCTTTTCTCTAATTGAATCTAAATACTTCGATAGCTTCGCTTCCTTCACATGCGTTGATTCGATCAACCCTAAGTTACGTCTTCCTATATATGAATAAAATGCATTTGCATCTAAAAAATCATCACAGATACCCCTGCCATTTCTTATTAGCCATATTTTTTCAAAACTCTCAATCCTGTTGAGATTTTTTCACTTCTTCCTCTGCCATATCATACAACTCAGCCAGTTTTCTCTGCAGGATGCTCTTATCAATCAGTTTTGTCTTATACTCAGCAATCATCGTCTGAGAAAGGCTTCTACTCAGAGAATATTCTACAACATCCGTGTCAGCATTTTTGCAAAGAATCATTCCAACACTTGGATTCTCCTGTGGTTTCTTTACATCTCTGTCTAATGCTTCCAGATAAAAATCCATCTTTCCCATATATTCTGGCTTAAAATCATCAATTTTTAAGTCAATTGCAACCAAGCACTGCAATTCTCTATGATAAAAGAGCAGATCCACATAATAATCATTATTCCCAACCTGAACATGATACTCTTCGTCGATAAAAAGAAAATCTCTTCCAAATTCAAGAAGGAATTTTTTCATATTTTTCAGAATAGCTTTTTTTAGATCATATTCTTTATATGGCTCCGGAAGGTCAAGAAACTCCAGCATATATAAATCTCGGAGCGCACCTGTCATATCCTTGTTTTCGATTGTAGAAGGAGCCTTACCATTAGACAAAAGCAGGCGCTCATAATATCCGCTATCAATCTGTCTTGCCAATTCTTTTGCCTTATATTTTTCCTTGGAAGCTAGTTTCAGATAGAATTCCTTTTCTTCGTAACTTTTTGTTTTGGAAATAATATGCATGTTATTAGACCATGTATTCTCTCTCAACAGCGTTGAGAGTTCTGGTCTGTCCTTATAAGTTTCATAAAACTGTTTCATTCTCCATATATTCTGTGATGAATAACCTCTGATACCAGGCTCTCTGCTCAAAATATACTCGGACAAAGCTTTGACCGTAGATTTTCCCCAGCCATTTATTTCAATTTGTTTTGAAACATACTCACCTATAGCCCAGTATAATTCTATGATTGTGGAATTGACCTGATATTCAGCTTTCTGTTTTGCTGAATAGATCATCCCAAGTACATCATCAAATAATCCTGTGATTTCAATTTCGTTCATACTTTATTCTCCCCTCTTAACGTATGTAAGCTCAATATCATACCCCAGCGCCTCCATCATACGCACAAATGTCCTATTAACAACCCCATCCGGCTTTTTAATCACACGGTTGACATAGGCCTTCGTGGTTTCGATCTCTTCTGCCACTTTCACTTGTGTTTTGCCCTGTTCTATACACTTTACCTTCACATCTACTTCATTATTGTTTTTGACCATAAATCCTACCTTTTATCAAATCTATCAGTTATCCTTTTCGTATAATTTATAGTATATCAAAACGACCAATTTTTCAAGTTAAAAAAGGCCTGAGATACCATTCCATCATAATTTCAGCAACTCCTCCAACATCTACGATTCTGCTGACCACAGCAAAATCGTCAGATACGCAGAAAGGACAAGGCATTTTCCCATGACTTGTCCTTTCTTTTCTCGGTATTAAGGCTCACCCTATAGTTTCTAATTTCCTGTTACAAAATAACTTATCTACGTACCAATTATGTACCAATCACGTACCAATTCCCCATAAACCCTTATGAAGATATAAAGACTTACATGGAAACTAAATCGCTCTCAATCCCAGTATTTATCAGCATTTAAACCACTTTATAGAGATATATGGATTTCCATGAAACAGCCCCGTAAATAACGATTCCGAGTTTCATGCTATCTTAATCTCCTTTTTTCATTTTGAATTATTATTTAGACTTTGCACACTCTGCTAATACCTCGTCCTTTTCCCATCAGATAATCAGTCCAATCGTAGTCAACAAGGAACAGGACTTAATTCATCCACAACTTGTGGCACAATTTCGTCGTCATTTGTTTTTGCCATAGCTTGGGACACAATTTTGCTATACCCTTCAAGGCTCTTAGCTGCGTAATAAAAAAGCGCGAGGATTGTCTTTACTCGCGCTTTATGATAAAATATCTTATAGGACAACCGTGTTGCAGGGTGGGCTGACCTCTCATTTTACAGAATGGGGGGGGTGATGCCTATGAAAAATCATTTTGATTTTAAGGACTTATTGACCTTTGGTCTTTTCCTTTTGGCACTGCTTACATTCGTTTTTACGTTTTGTAAGTAACCATACATAGAAAAACCACCCCGAAACTTTGGCCAGCGGAAGGGTGGATTTTCCATCTAAGTAACTAGGTCAACCCACTTTGTGGGCAGCTGTTCCTTTTATATATATTCACTATAGCATATTATTCCTGTTTTTTCAAGAAAACTTCCTATATTTCCAATGTGCAGTTTAGAAAAAGTTCAAATTCCGATATGTATGCGGTTGTACTGCTTACTGAAATTACTCCTTAACGGTTGATGCATTTTACTTTGAACAATAAAATTCTATTAAACGTATGTTGTCATTATTAAAGCTTATCGCAATTTGGTCATATGTATAAGCTTCCGTTCTATCCTGATTGACATCATAATAATCAATATAGCGATATCCCCCTTCGCTTTGGTCAGTGGGTTCACCTAACAAACGTACCACATCTGAATAGGAACTGTTTTCCGTAACTCCTTTAAACTCAAATGGAATTCCGTCATTTAATGCAAAAGATAAACTTATTAGAACTACAAGAGAGTTATCCTCACTTACCAAAGCCTCGCCCACTTTATTATTATCTGTGTATAAGTCATACCATAAAATATCCGGAAGATCTTCAAAAGAATACGGATCACCAAGTTCAAATACTTTCTGAACATCTTCTAATTCACATGGCCAGTCGATACTAACACCATCTATTGTTAAATCAGATAGTATTTCATTAACATCATAAGAATGCTCGTCCACCGAAAAATTTTCCATTCTGTCTGCTGTTTCGTCATTGGAAATGTTGGCTTCATTCACCGTGCTGTCGTCCACATGTTTACCACAGGCGGTCACACAAAATACCAATATTAACAATATCTGAATTAATACTATGCTCCTTTTCATAATTTCTCTCTTATCCCTCTATTATCTCCCCCGTATCATCATCCAACAGATATTCCGTGCTTCTTTCCCACGTTCCGTAGCTGCTCCGGACCTTCTCTCTGAGAGCGATCTTATGGCAGAGTCTTCCGTCCTCCCATGTCACCCCCTCATAACGAAGATATCTGTCCTCGACATCCGTCTCCGTTTCCGCTATTGGCAGTATATAATAGTGATCCGGCAGCGTCACGCCCAGCAGACGCTCATACCCCTCCTTCTGCCACTCGGCATAGGGCAGATCTTCCCGGACAGCCGATGCCGTATCCTTTACTACCGCTTCAAGAGCACGGTCAAGCGCTTCCGAAGAAGTGATCTGTGATTCCACTTTATCATTATGGACATAATAGGTGCCGTCAAGCAGGTTGATCCTCGGAAACGCCTTGTGTGCCACATGCTCCGAATCCGCCAGATCCACACGGACCATACGATCCCCATCCATGGCAATGACATACTTCTGCCATGTATCGTCCTGCATATTTGTGACCTCTACATCATAACCATACGCAAAATTATCATCGCCTACTTCGATCTGTTTTACCAGGTTCAGGCTTCCGTTCTGATATTCATAGAATACTGTCATTTCCGTGCCGTCACGACTTCCCCATCCCTCCGCTATCACCAGATACCCGGGCATCATACAGGCACCATAATAAGGATCTCCCCTCATCCCTCCACTCTGGGCGCTCATGATATGCAGCGTCATCTGCTCCGCCCATGAACCATCATTTTGCTGTAATAAAATAAACATACGGCGGTCTTCCGCAATATCGGAATTTTCAGGTTGAAAAGCATCGCTGCTCACCACGAAAGCGATATCCTGCCGCCCGTCATTATTTAAGTCTCCCTGTTTAAAATCAGCACATGAAAACTCTTCCACCTCAGGATAATGCTCCGCAAGCCAGTCCGCGATAAATGTTTCTTCTTCATCAGATACACCCCTATACACCCACCAAAGCAGCGGAACATCCCAGACCGGTTCCAAGCTTTTGATCGGATTACCGAACACGTCTACATACACCAATTCTTCTTTTCCCGCAAGCGGCGTGAGGTCTTCGATCAGGTTGTCCGAAAGCTCCACCTGATTAAGACGCGGAAGCTGCGCAAGGGCAGAGATATCCCGGATCTCATTGCCACGCAATGCCAGAATATATATTTGCTCCAGATGTTGAAGCGCGGAGATATCGCTGATGTTGTTTTCAGCCAGTCCCAGCTTCTCCAATTTGACCAGCCCCGCAAGCGGGGTAATGTCCGTAATGGAATTGCCATTCAGGTTCACGTCCCGGAGTTCCGTCAAGCCGCTTAAAAAACTGATATCCCCGATACCGCAATACCGCAATTCCAGATCCTGCAGCTTGGTGAGCGTTCCCACTGCCTCAATGTTCTTTGCATCCTCATTACCGGTAAGTGACAGCTCGACCAGTTCCGGAAGCTTCTCCAATACCGCCAGATCCTCTACGTGAGTCTCATACAGGGACAGCCTCTGCAGCTGCGGCATTTCCCCTAAAAATGAAATGTCCTCTATTGTGCTTTGTGTCAGGTAAAGCTCTGTTATGGTAGACATCTCACCCAGACAGGAAAGTTCGAGCGACCCGTTCTTTTTATAGCTGATAGAAAGACTTTCCAGTTGGGATAGCTGTGCAATGGGTGTATAATCCGTGATCACAGAGTCATCCAACGGATCGATATCAATCACAAGGTATTTCAGATTGGGAAGAAGCGCCAAGGCCTCCAGTGAATAGATGGCGCTGCTGTTCCTCCCCGGTTCTTTCAGTTCAAGACTTTCGCAGCTTTGCAGCTTCTGCCAGACTACTTCCGGAGAATCCCCATCGCTAATGTCGCACCCTCCATACTTTAAGCACACGCATCTCCGAAAACCTTCATCTTCTATCAGCAGCTCCAGCGCTTCTTCTGCATTCCGCGCGCCGGACAGATCCGGCATTGCCGCTTCATCAGGCGCGGCGACGATGTCTTCCGCTTCTTCTGTTTCTATATTTTCTTCCATGGTTTCAGAGGGTGCCGCCGCATCTTCCTGCGGCGCTTCCGCCTCCTGTCCGCATGCGCCAAACAGCAGGCTGCACAACAGAGCCCATGACAATAATCTGTATTTATATCCACATTTTTTATTCAATTTAATCCTCCATGTCATAGCAACTTGCGCTATGACACACGATGAGAAATCCGTGTAGACGGTTTCTCATCTGCGCTCAAATCAATTTGAGGATCTAACTCAAATTAGCCTTTATTTTTTCAGCCGGAATTGCGCAATGGTGTTCATCAGCGTTTGCGCGCAGTCACCTAATTCTGCCGAAATTGCGGAATTTTCCTCAGCGCTTGCAGCATTATCCTCCACCATTTCACTGATCTTTCTGATATTTGCAGAGATTTCATCCGCAGAATTTTTCTGTGTTTCAACAGAATGTACTATCTTGTCAACGATCTGTGTATTATTGGCCGAAAAATCCGCACTGTCGGAAATCGTTTTATCTGTTCTCGCAACAAGCTCTTTCCCTTTTTCAACAGAGGTATGGGAATGTGCGATCACATCCTGTATCCTCGCGCTTGCCCGTGAACTGCTGGCAGAAAGCGTACCGATCTCATCAGCAACTACCGCAAATCCCTTACCGGCTTCCCCTGCTCTTGCAGCTTCGATTGACGCATTTAACGCAAGGAGATTGGTCTGGTCCGCGATTGCATTGATCTCTGTTACAAACTCGGCGATTTCATTATAGCAGCCTGCGATCTCGTCTATCGCCACAACCAGTTCATTCATTTCCGAATTTCCAACTGCCAGACGCTCACTTACCTCATCCGTATTGGCTTTGATGGAAACCGCAAGTTCGGCGATTTGCTCCATATTGTCTGTCAAATTCTTCATTTCATTGGAAGCATTAATAACAGCCTCGCTTTGCAGTGTCGCCACATTTGCAACGCTTTCACTCGTGTCTGACAGATTTTCCGAATATTGAAGCACTGTTGCCGCCTGCTCATTGATCTCCGCAAAGCTTTCATTCAATACATTCACAATACTGATCAACGCCGTTTCTATTTTTTCATAGTCTCCCGCATACTCTCCGTCAATACTAAAATTCAGATTTTTCTCCGAAATGGAAGTCACTGTATTGGTAATCTCAGAAATATAATGCTGCAGTCCTTTCATAGTGTCATTAAGAGCTATAGACAGCGCATTTACTTCCTTCGACTGTTCATCTACCTGAAAAACGTAATCCAACTTACCTTCTGATATCTTGCTTACATTTGCCGCCAGTTCTTCAAGCGGTGAAAACATCGGATTGATTCCGTTGGTCAGCTGCAGTTTTGCCATTCTTTCAATTACAAAACCAAATACGGCCGTCAGCACAATGATCACAGCAATCACTAAGAGGATCCACGTAAGGGAGATCACAGCGATCACATTCCAGCCTGTCGTTTCTGCAATATTACTGATTGCAAATTTTAATTCGCCGTTATAATCTAAAATCAGTTTTGTTACTAAATTATCTTCACACACGCTTTTATATTTTCCGTTCAAAGCATCTGATACCGTCGTGCTTTTTTCAGTGTTCAGCGCGATCTCTTCATTCGGATGTGTTAAAATTGTCCCCTCATTGGATACTAAAAACACATAATCTCCGCCGCTGTAAGAACTTTCGATCAGTGTAACCAAATCATCCATATACATATCCAATCCTGCTACGCCAATGAAGGTATTCCCATTATAAATCGTTTTTGAAATCGTGATGCAGATACCGCCGGATTGTTTATCCACATATGGCTCCGACACATACACCCCATCCGTATCTAATGCGCCTATATACCATGACCGCTCAGACACTACAAAATCTTCGGGCGGCAGCCATCCGCCTGACATATATGTCATAATTCCATCCTGATAGATCACACCGTCCTTCTCAACGCAAACATATACTGCCGATACATCATCATACTGTTCCACCATCGCGTCCACATACGAATAATAATCAAAATCCGCTACGCCGGAAGAAGCTCCTGTCGCAACAGTATTGATAAATGCTATTTTTTCCGACATTGTATTATCTATTTGCGAACTAAATAACTGCACCTGTTTACTATTATTTTTAACTGTATATGTAATAATAATGGCAAGCACCGCTATTCCGGCCACTAAACATAACCCGATGATAATTCTTCGGATCGACTGACTGGCTCGTTTGTTGACATTTGAACTGAGTTTTTGTAATTCCATTCTGTTTTTTCCTCCTCCTTTGATATAACCAATATTTTTAAGCCAATGCCTAAAATCCTTCCTATCTTCCTATAATAAAAGCTCCTTCAAGAAAGAGCTTTCTAACATACGATAGTATAGCATATCAAGGTTCAAAAGTAAATTGCAGATTTTCCATATTTCAGATATGATGGCTGACTTTTTCAAGAAAACGCCGGGTATTGTCTGCTGCGTCTCCACGGAATACAGCAGACCCGGCAACAATCACGTTTGCCCCAAGCGAAACTACTTTCTCCACATTCTCTATCTTGATGCCGCCGTCCACTTCCAGATCAACCTGCAAGCCCTCTTCTCTGATCCATGAAGCGATCTGTGCGATCTTCTCATCCGAGGAAGGAAGATATGCCTGCTCTCCAAAGCCCGGATGAACGCACATCACAAGCGCCATTTCGATCATACCAAGATACGGCCGGATCCGTTCCGCCGGCGTCTCCGGATTGATCGCCAGTCCTGCCTTAGCGCCCAGAGCATGGATCTGTTTTATCACCTTTTCCGGCTCCTTCAAGGTTTCCAGATGGACTGTCACCAGATCCGCACCGTCCTTAATAAATTCCTCTATGTAACGCTCCGGCTCCACGATCATCAGATGCACATCCAGAAACAGTTCTGTCTTCCCGGCAACGCATTTTAAGACCGGCATGCCAAACGAGATCGCCGGAACAAACATCCCATCCATCACATCAAAATGCAGGTAATCCGCGCCGCCTCTTTGGACGTCGTCGATCTCCTTCTGCAGCCATGTAAAATCCGCCGATAAAATAGACGGCGCAAAGTGTATCATATCTAAGACCATGCCTTTCCGCAGGACGTTCCTGCAAAATCCTGAATTTCATTTACCATATTCTTCTTCATTATATGTTATTTTCTATTTTTCCACAATATTTTTTTATAGAATTTGCCAATGTGCCTTGAAAATTGTATGTCTTGAAGTCATTACACGGGATTTTTGCTGCAAAGAAGCGGTAGTTGACTATCGCTTAATTAAAAAAACGAGCCTGCACACTAAGTTTAAGTGCGCAGACCCGCTTCTTTATTAGCCCGTTACGGAAAATCGTATTTAATGGATAACACAACATTTATTCGTTTTACCCATTCGCTTTAACCTTGGCTTCTATTTGCTTTAATTCATCCATTGACAGCTCCGTAACTTCTTGAATTTCTCCAAATGAAAGAATATTCATTTTAATCAATTCTTTTGCGGTTCTTCGCGCCGCAATATTTTCCGCTAGTTCTGCAAGCTCCTTATCACGAGCTTCCATCTCCTTCTGTATGAACTTTGCCTCCGCTATATCCTCCGGGTCAAATGAATCGAATATTATCTCCGTCACCTCCTGTTTCCGGTTTGCAATATACTCCGTTAAAATATTATTCTTCTTACAGTTCTCGAATGTATATTTTATCGCCTCCATGGAATATCCATACCGGTAGATCTGATCATCAAATTCTCTCCAAAAATATATATACTGTCCGATGATGGTTTCACCGTCTGGCTGGGACAAAACAGGAATATTCCTGCCAGTAAAATGCTCATCGGAAAGGGATATCATTTCAGGAACTTCTTTGGGGAAGCAGTCAGCATATACCATATACAGCTCCGGCATGGAAAGTTCCGATTTTTCGTTTCCGCTTATATTCTGCTGAGAGCTTTCCACAAGCCGCTTAATGGAGTCCGGCATAAACTTCAGTGCGCTGTTGCCAACATAGTTTAACTCTATCCAGCCCGGCAGGGTAAAAACCAGCAGTAAACGGCTGCCGACTTTAAAACCTAAATAGTTATATAAATTATCCAACTCACTATCAATTACGTGTCCATGAGTAACATCGGTTATATCATCTGTTGTCACTTTTTCATCTTCAGGGTGAAGATCCCTGTATAACCGGAGCAGATATTTTTTATCACTGAACAATTCTTTAAATATAGGATCCGTTGCCTTTTTCTTATCCTCTTTATTAGTTTTGTTTGTCCCCTTTTTGTTAAACATCAGCTTCGTCTTCTCCTTTTCTCTGTATTTTTTATACTTATTTAAATTAGTATATCATCATAATTCATAAGCATTTTCAGCACAACTTTACACTATCATTTGAGCCATATCTATCACTAATTAAAAGAAAAATAACTGCTGAATCTCAAAAGATCCTGCAGTTAGTAAAAATTTATCTTTATATCTAATATTTTTTCCGATTCTTTATTTCCTCATAAAGCTGCCGATAACCTTCATACCGCTTCGGATGGATCTTCTTCTTCTCCACCGCCCGGCGCACCCCGCATTCCGGCTCATGAATATGGCTGCAGGGCTGATAATGACATTCCCCCGCATAGGGATCAAATTCCCGATAATAATCTCCCAGTTCTTCACAGGATAACGCATCCGGCATCAACGCTGAAAACCCCGGCGTATCCATCAGATAGGTTGCGTTTCCCAGATACAAAAGCTCCGAATGTCTCGTCGTATGCTTTCCGCGTCCCAGCTTCCGGCTGATCTCCCCGGTCTCCATTCCGGCCTCCGGGCAGAGTGCATTGGTCAGTGTTGATTTGCCTACGCCGCTGGGACCTGCCAGCGCCGTCGTCTTTCCTTCCAGAAGTTTTTGCAGTCTTTCCACGCCTGCCCCTGACGACGCATTGATCTCTAACAGGGCACATCCGCAGCCTGCATAAATATCCATCATCTCCGCACGTTCTTCCTCCGTCGCAAGATCCATCTTGTTAAAGCAGAGAACAGCCGGAATCTCCTGCCTTTCCATTGACACCAAAAATTTATCCAGCAGATTAAGATTCGGTCTTGGCGCATGATAAGCAAATAAGAGCAACACCTGATCGACATTGGCAACCTCCGGCCGCATCAGACTGCTTGCTCTTTTCTTAATCTCATTGATGATACCCTGCGCTTTGGCGGCATCTGTAATCGTCAGACTGACCGCGTCGCCCACAAGAGGTTTTATTCCGTCTTTCCGGAATACCCCCTTGGCATGACATTCCGCCAGCCCGTGCCCTTCCACATAGATGTAATAAAATCCCGCAATTCCCTTTATGATCCTGCCCTCATAAGCAGCATTTTCCTCAAACATCCGTCACCTACTGTAATTTGATAAATGTGACCGGGATAGGGTCGGAAGTAACCAGTTCCGGAACATTCTGCACCGTTACGCTGCCATCCTCTCCCACCACATTTTCCTGCTTGATGATATTATACGTAATATATATTTCACCGGAAGATTTCATAAATATATTGGTCACATTAATTTCCAAAGGAAACGAAGCCGTAGTGGTAGACCATAACTGGGTGCCGTCCTTTGCCTTTAATACCACCACCGCATCACCGCCGGGATAATCCGGCGGAGCATTCACCGTCGTAAGACAGTTATAATATGCCTGTTCCACACCCATACTCAGCTTAAACTCTATCTCCGTACCACTCCTGACAGTCACATTAGGAGAATAATTCTGATAGGTCACACGCCCTTCTTCAATCGTATCACTATATTCCAGATCCACCGCCGTACCGGTCAGGCCTCTCTCCTCCAGCATACTGATTGCTTCATCCTCCGTCTTATTTCTGATATCCGGAACCTGCACCTGCACTACTTCAGCCCCAAGACTGATCTCAAGCTCAATGATGGTTCCTCTGGCAAGACGGGTTTCTGCTTCCGGCTTCTGTGAGATAACCTGATCTCTCGGAACAGTGTCGGAATTGGTCTGTGATATTTTGACAACAAATCCCTCGCTTTCCAGCTTGGCAGTTGCCTCCGCACGGCTCAGTCCCTCTACCAGCGGCAGGGAAACACCGTTGGCGCCGCTGCTGATCTGCAGGGTCACCTGACTGCCCGGAGCAAGCATCTCGCCCTCCTGTGCGGAAGCGGAAATCACAAGATTCGCAGCAACCGTATTGGATTCCTGATATTCCGATATGACCTCAAAGCCCAATGCACGCAGCGCTGTAGCTGCTTCATCCGCCGGTTTTCCTGCCACCGCGATCATAGCTACCGGCGTACTTTCCTGTTCCTGCTGCGCACCGTTCAAATCAAAGATACCGACTGCGCTTCCCACAAAATATAAAAATACGCATCCCACGATCACCGCCACAACAACGATCATGACAGTCGTCAGGAATTCCATCTTAGGATCATATTCTTCCTCCTCGATCTTTCTTCCCCTCGGTTTGGAAGAATTGCTTTTCCGGCTGCCCGCGCTGTTTTTTCCTGAGCTGTTTTTAGCAGTGTTACTTTTTCCGGAGGTACTTTTAGTTGAACTGCTTTTCCCGGAGCCATTCCGATTGGAGGAGCTTTTCCCATGACTGCCCTTACCGGAACTATTTTTTCCGGAATTTTTATTTCTGGTACTATTATTTTCTGAACTGCTCCGCTCACCGGATCTGCTTTCCGAAGGTCTTGAGGATGACGGCTTCTTTCTTCTCTCCACCAGGATCTCTCCAAGCTCCGACTCATCAGGATAATTCCCCTGATACTCTTCCTGATAGTATTCCTGATAATCTCCATGATAATCGTCCGGTATGTATTCCCTGCCGCTTCTTTTTCCGGGGTATCCATCCATCTCCTGCTCAGCCATATCGTCATATTGGCTGCTGTTTCTGGCCGCTCCCTGCTCTAACAGCTGGCTCTTGGGATGCGCAGCGGATTTGATCTGCCGCATTTCCTCATCCGAAACATTCTTCGTAGCCCCGCTGGCATCTGTTTCATCCAGCCTGACAAAATTCTCATCCGGACTGATCAGTGATTTTTTCAGATCCTCAATCAGCTCCGGTGCAGACTGGTATCTGCGATCCGGACTCTTCTGCGTACATTTTTTAACGATCTGTTCCACACTGATGGGGATCTCCGGCACGAACTCCCTGACCGACGGCATCTGTTCCTGAATATGCTTGATCGCCACCGCCACCGTGGTCTCGCCGTTAAACGGCACACGCCCCGTCAGCATCTCAAATAACGTAATGCCTAACGAATAGATATCACTCTTTTCATCGGAAAATCCGCCCCTTACCTGTTCCGGCGAAGTATAATGCACGCTTCCCATCACATTGGATGTGATCGTATTACTGGTGGCAGCCTTGGCAATACCGAAATCTGTCACCTTGACCTTTCCCTCTTTGCTGATAATGATATTCTGCGGTTTGATGTCCCTGTGGATGATATGGTTATTATGCGCCGCTTCAATTCCCATCGCCATCTGGATAGCAATGCTGACCGCCTCTTTAACGGAAAGACGCGCTTTCTTTTCAATATATTTTTTTAAGGTGATGCCTTCCACCAGTTCCATAACAATATAATGACTGCCGTTTTCCTCTCCGACGTCATATACGTTCACAATATTGGGATGCATCAACCCTGCCGCTGCCTGCGCCTCCACGCGGAACTTAGAGACAAAATCCCTGTTTTCCCCAAACTCCTGTTTTAATGCCTTGACTGCAACATACCGGTTCAGCTTATGATCTTTGGCGCGGTACACATCACTCATGCCGCCTGTTCCGATCTTTTCAAGGATCTCATACCGATCTGCAATCATCATTCCTACTTTAATCATGTATCACCTCATCTGACAACATTTCAATCAGGATAACTGCGATATTATCCTTACCGCCATTGCGGTTTGCTGCCGCTACTAATTGATCTGCTTTCTCCTCCAGCGTTCCTCTTGCGTTCACAATCTTTTCAATCTCGTCATCCTCCAGCATATTGGACAATCCGTCGGAACACATCAGGATAATGTCCCCTTCCTTTAAATCTTCGACTTCAAAGAAATCAACATCTACGACATCCACCACTCCGATCGCTCTGGTGATGATATTCTTATCGGGATGCGTTCTTGCCCGGCTCCGCTCTAATCCTCCCATCCGGACCATCTCCTCCACCAGAGAATGATCCGTCGTGATCTGCCGGATGCCTTCGCCTATGATATACAGTCTGCTGTCTCCCACATTGCCCACATACAAAATATCATCCTGATAAGTCGCCGCCACAAGCGTCGTGCCCATCCCCTGATAGTTGCTGTCGCTGGCCGCCACCTGCCGGATCTTTGTATTGGCATGCTGTATCGCCTCTGTAAGCGCCCTGATCACCGCAGGTCCCTGATATGCGTTAATATCCTCTATGAGAGTCTCTACCGTACATTTGGAAGCGTACTCTCCCGCTTTGTGACCTCCCATGCCGTCCGCCACAATAAAGAGATTCGACAAAGGTCCCATGGGAACTTCCGAAGTAAACACATAATCCTGATTCTGTTGTCGTTGTTTTCCAATATCCGTAATAGAATATGAATGTACCTGCATGATCCTGCCTGCTGCCTTCTATTAAATCTTAGAGTATTCTACCATATTAAAAAGAAAAGGACAAGACACATATCTTTTGTGCATATCCTTATTCATTCTGTTTCCATCTTCTTTCTTCTAAGCTGCCCGCACGCGCCGTCAATATCACGGCCCATTTCCCTTCTTACGGTGACATTGATCTTTCTTTTTTCAAGCCTGTTTTTAAAGTTCTCCACAGATGCACGCCCGGAAGAACGATATTTCCGCTCTTTGACAGGATTTATGGGAATCAGATTCACATGGGCGTGAAGAGGCGCAGCCAGCCCCACAAGGGCATCCGCTTCTTCTTCACTGTCATTGATACCGCCGATCAGCGAATATTCAAAGGTAATCCTTCTTCCTGTCTGCTCAAAATAATAGTCGCATGCGTCCATCAGCTCTGCTATGCTGTAGCTGTTTGCCACCGGCATGATCTCCCGGCGCTTCTCATCAGTAATCGCATGAAGCGATAATGCCAGCGTAATCTGCAGTTTTTCATCCGCCAGCCTGCGCATCCCCGGAACAAGACCGCAGGTAGAGACCGTCAGATTTCTCTGGCTGATATTCAGACCATTCTCATCACTGATCATCCTAAGAAACTTTAACAGATTATCATAGTTATCCAGTGGTTCACCCATTCCCATCACAACCACATTGGATATCCTTTCTCCGATATGGCGGGTGACCTCATAGATCTGTTCCAGCATCTCAGATGCCGTCAGGGAACGTTCCAGTCCGTCCAGCGTTGACGCGCAAAACCGGCAGCCCATCCTGCATCCCACCTGAGAAGAGATACAGACCGAATTGCCATGATGGTATTTCATCAGCACCGTCTCAATCAGATTACCGTCCGCAAGCTGAAACAGATATTTTCTTGTGCCGTCCTGTTTGGAGATCTGTTCTCTCACCATATGAAGCGAGGCATAAGAATATTCCTGCCTCAGCCTTTCCCGGAATGCTTTAGGCAGATTGGTCATCTCCTCATAGGAAACAGCTAACTTCTGATGCATCCATTCATAAAGCTGCGCAGCGCGAAATTCCTTCTCGCCCAATGCCCTGATTTCTTCCTTTAACTCATCTAAAGCAAAAGATTTGATATCCTTCAACATCCGTCCTGCTTCCTTCTGAATTTTGCTATAAAAAATCCATCGCTTTGATGGATGCCCGGAAGCAGCTGAAGCTGACTGCTGCCCTCCGGCATGCCTGTTTTCAACAGCATCTCCGTCTCCAGCGATACAGCCTCCATAGGCAGATGTTCCAGTATCCACGCCGCATTTTTTTCATTTTCTTCTTCGCTGATCGTACAGGTACTATACAGCAGGATGCCGCCCGGCTTCAGATAACGGCAGACCGTCCCCAGGATATTTCTTTGCAGCGCAGCCAGCTCTCTGATCTGTTCTTCTGTCACACGGTAGCGGATATCCGCCTTATGTCCGATCACGCCAAGCCCCGAACAGGGCAGATCGGCAATGACAACATCCGCCTTTCCGATCATTGACTCATCCAAGACCGCAGCGTCCCATACCTGTATTTTTATCCTGTTCTTTTCCAACATGTCAGGATGCAGACGCATCGCATTTTCCCTGATCAGTCCCAATTTATATTCTGAAATATCTCTGGCGGCTACCACGCCATTGATGCCTGTTTTTTCCGCCGCATGCATCGCCTTGCCGCCCGGCGCGGCGCAGACATCCATAACCAGATCTCCTTCACGGATACCGGCAAGCTCCACTGCCAGCATGGAACTGATATCCTGTATAGCGAACATCCCTTCTTCATACCCGTAGATCCTTGCAACGCCATCTATATGTTCCAGCCGGTAAGCATAAGGCAGATATGGATGCTCACTGACACGGCATCCCTGCAGGGCTGCCTTTTCTTTCCACTGCTCCTGCTGCTCCTTTGGCAGCGTCTCCTTCAACCGGATGGTAAGCGCCGAGGATCTTTGAAACTCTGCCAGCATCTTTTCCACGGTTTCCCCATCATACCGCCCAGACCACATATGTACCAGCCAGACCGGCATGGAATATCTGACGGAGAGATATTGCCCCCTGTTCTCTTTGGAAGGCCAGACGATCTGTTCCTTCTCACGGCTGATCGTCCTGAGAACTCCATTAACAAATCCTTTTAACCCTTGGAAGCCCTTACCCACCGCAAGGTTGACTGCCTCATTACAGACCGCGGCATCCGGCACAGCATCCATATAAAGGATCTGATATACTCCCATCCGCAGGATATTTAATATGACGGGCTTCATCTTTTCAACGCCTGTCCGGGAATACTGACCGATTACATAATCCAGCGTAATCTTTCGTTCCACGCATCCCTCCGCCAGACGTTTGATAAACGATTTATCCCGGGCATCCATATAATCATATTTATCCAGTACATCCCTGATCAGCAGATTATCCTTGACGGGCGCAGCCGTTTCCTTTTCAGGTAGAAGCTCCATTAATATCTCCAAAACGATCGCCCGGGTCTTTGTAGCTTTTTTTCCGCCCATCCGCGCCCTTCCCTTCGTCATAAAATGTTATCTTCGTCTTCTCCCGTAAAGCGACATCAGACGGAGCAGCTGCAAAACTGCGATCGCTGCAGCCGCCACATACGTCATGGCTGCCGCCCGCAATACCTTTTTACAGTCGCCCGCTTCCGCAGAAGACAGAATCCCATAAGATTCCGTCAACTGTATGGCTCGCCTGGAAGCGTCAAATTCCACCGGAAGCGTTATCACCTGAAATAATACGGCAAAGGAAAACACAAGAATCCCCACGTTGATCAGGAACTGGTTATAGCTGAATATCGTCCCGGCAAGGATCAGCCAGTACCACACCCTTGAACCGATATTTGCCACCGGCAGGATCAGTGAACGCAGCGTCAACGGCAGATACTGTTCCTGATGCTGGATCGCGTGACCGCACTCATGAGCCGCCACTCCCACTGCCGCGACAGAGCTCACGCCATAAACCGCTTCCGAAAGACACAGTCTTTTATTGACCGGGTCATAATGGTCCGTCAGCTTCCCGGCAACCTGACACACCACAACATCCGTGATCCCAGCTGCCTGCAGCATCCTTCTTGCGGTATCTTCCCCTGTCATCCCTGACATACTTCGGGTCTTGCTATATTTATTAAATACCGAATTGACACGGGCTGACGCCGCCAAGGATACCACGCCCATGATAAGAACCAAAACATACAATAAATCTGATAAATACATATTAGTCACCCTTTCTTTTTATATAAGCATATTGCAGATTTAACCTCTTTTTGCCAAAGATACGGCTTTAATATCCTAATCGACACCTGTATTGACAACCTTCCAATCTCCGCCGGCATTTCGAACAAGAATAAAGTTCCAATCATAATAAGTTGAATTGTTGTTAAACCCATCATAAAATGATGAAGAACCTGTATCAAAGGTTGATAATATGATAATTGCTTCATCATAATTACGCCGTTCAGCTATTTCATTAAATTCATCGGCACGGTCATCTCCGGAATAATAAAGCTCCGTCAGTGTGCAATCTTCATAAGAGCTAAAGTAATCTTTTGCCGTTTGAAATGCTGCCTTAATATCATCGTCTGAATAAATTGCAGACTCCCATTTAGGAATCTGGACATTATCCACATTTCCCCCTTTTCTCCCACATCCGGCAAAAATTAATATCACTGCCAAGGCTATCATAACACACGTTTTCTTCATCATTTATTACACATCCCACACAATTTTGATATACCTGATTATAAAGTATATACCTGTCTTTTACAACATCACATGCAACAGGCACACAGCCTTTATTCCAGCCTGCTTCCTTCTTCCATATGATACCCCAGAAGGAAATCCTTCACAGGCATCCGTTTCTTTCCTTCCAGCTGAAGTTCCAGAATCCTGATTACTCCTTCTCCACAGGCAACTGAGACGCTTTCTTTCTCCACGGCGAGGATCGTCCCCGGTGCATGCGCGTGAACCGACTGGTTCCACTGCGCCTTCCAGATCTTCAATATCTTTCCGTTCCACATAGTATAAGCGCTTGGCCAGGAATTCATTCCGCGGATCTGCTGTTCTATCTGCTTCGATGTCCTGCTCCAGTCGATCCGCCCGTCCTCCTTTTTCAGCATCCTTGCATAGGTGCTTAATGAGGCATCCTGCTTCCTTTTTACCACATCGTCCCGGCGGATCATTTCCAGAGTTTCCACAAGAAGCCCGGCTCCAAGAACGGAAAGTTTTTCAAACAGGCTTTCTCCCGTCTCCTCCTGCGCAATCAAAACCTCCCTCTGCGTAAGGATATCTCCCGTATCCAGTCCCTCATCCATCTGCATGATCGTAACGCCCGTCTTATCCTCTCCATTGATGACCGCCCACTGGATAGGCGCCGCTCCCCGGTACTTCGGCAGCAGCGAGGCGTGGATATTCACGCATCCATACCGCGGCATCTCCAAAATCTCCTTGGAAAGGATCTGTCCAAAAGCTGCCGCCACAAAGATATCCGCCTGATAGGTCCGTAACTGCTCCACAGCCTCCGGCGCTTTGATCTTTACCGGCTGAAATACCGGAATATCATATTTTAACGCACATTCCTTAACCGGAGAATACATGACTTCCTTTCCCCTGCCGCGCTGCCTGTCCGGCTGCGTCACAACTGCCGTAATTTTATGTCCGGCTTCAATCAGCTTTTCCAATGCCGGAACCGCAAAATCCGGCGTCCCCATATATACAATATCCATTGCTGACCTCCCTGATAATCATTCCTCCGTGTCAAAGCAGTTTTACTGCAATAACATCCCATGAGGAATCCACATTCCGATCCTATGATTCATTTTCTTCATCGGTCGGAGTATCCTCCAGTCCTTCCTCTACCCGTTCCACATAAAGATGCCCGTCCAGATGCTCCAGTTCATGACAGATCGCTCTTGCCAGAAGCTCCCTGCCCTCTATTTCGATCTCCTGCATGTCCTCATTCATCGCCGCCACTTTGACATAATCCGGTCTGGTGACGAGCCCTCTTTTACCGGGAACGCTCAGACAGCCTTCATAATCCCGCTGCTCACCGCTGCTTTCTACGATCCTTGGATTGACCAGCACGATCGGATCCTCACCTGTCACATCGATCACTGCGATCCGTTTCAGGACGCCGACCTGCGGCGCCGCCAGTCCAACGCCGTTGGCATCATACATGGTCTCCAGCATATCCATGATCAGCTCTTTGGTATGCGCATTTACTTCCTTAACTTCCCGACACACTTTATTAAGTACGTCGTCCCCCATTACCCTGATGTTCCTGATAGCCATAATGTAACTTCCTTTCCTCTCATTAGCAATATTATATTAATTGATTACAAAACAATTGCTTATTATTTTTCGTTCCAAAATTCTGTCTATGAGGTTTACATAACTCAAAGCTTGAAAATAGTTGTTCCAAAAATGATTTCATTATATGATTTTTTTGGAACAACTATTTTCAAACAAAGAGTTATGTAAGCCGGACTTAACTCTATCGCAATTGCCCATCAATTTTATATGGGTCATTCAACATTTAAAACAGATTGACCGGATCAAAATCAAACTGCAGCATCTGACCCTGCTCGTCATCCTTTATCATTTCCTTCATCATTTCTTCGATCCTGTCCTTGCATGCGATCAAAAACTGCTTGCTCTCATGCTTGATATACAAGACCGTCCGGTAGATATCATTGATCTTGGCAACCGCTGCCGGTGCCGGTCCGATGAGCTGCATCCGGTTCTTTCCATTACACTCCGGCAACAGTCCCGTTGTCTTCTCCGCAATCTTCCCGGACATCCTCTCCGGCATCTCTTCCGATATCTTCCCCGCGATCTTTTCTGCCAGCGCCATTCCATCTGCCTCTGCTTTCGCAAAGATCTGTACCGCCAGCATATGCTGTACCGGCGGATAGCCTGCCAGCCGTCGGTATAGGAGTTCCTCCTGATAAAAGCTGAGATAATCCTGCTTTGCGGCGTTTACGATGCCATAGTTGTCAGGCTGATATGTCTGGATGACCACCTCACCCTTTTTCTCCCCTCTGCCCGCCCTGCCTGCCGCCTGAGCCAGCAGCTGGAACGTCCTTTCCGCCGCCCTGTAATCTCCCACGCTTAATGACAGATCCGCCGCGATCGCCCCAACCAGCGTTGTATTCGGGAAATCATGTCCCTTGACGATCATCTGCGTACCGATCAGAATATCTGCTTCATGGGACGCAAAAGAAGACAGGATCTTTTCATAATCCTCCTTCTTCCGGGTCGTATCCGCATCCATACGCAATACCCTGACCGAAGGATACCATTTTTTTAATTCTTCTTCAATACGCTGTGTTCCGGCGCGAAAACCCGCGATATAAGGCGAGCCGCATTCCGGACATTTCGTAAGCATATCCGTCTGATATCCGCAGTAATGACATATCAGCCTCTGCTCCTTCTTCTGATACATGCCGCCTGCATGATGCTGCGACAGGGAGACATCGCAATGAGGACATTTTACCACAAAACCGCACTCCCTGCACGATACAAATCCGGCATAGCCGCGGCGGTTGATAAACAGCATGATCTGCTCTCCCCGAAGCAGCCGCTCCAGCATCAGCTCCTTTAATTTCCGGGAAAAGAAGCTTTTATTGCCTTCCTTCAGTTCCTTCCTCATATCCGCGATATATACCTGCGGAAGAACCGCGCCCTGCGGACGATGCTTAAGCTCATACAAATGATATTCCCCATTTACCGCCTTATAGTAGGATTCCATGGACGGCGTTGCCGACCCCAGCACCAGCGCGGCATGCTCCCTTTTCGCGATATATTCCGCCACTTCCCTGGCATGGTATTTGGGCATCTTTTCACTTTTATAGCTGTTCTCATGTTCTTCATCGATCACGATCAGCCCCAGCTGCATAAATGGAGTAAATAAAGCGGATCTCGGACCGATCATAACATCCAGCTGTCCTGTTCTGGCACGTTCATACTGATCATAACGCTCACCATCGGAAAGTCTGGAGTGAAGCACCGAAACCCGGTCGCCAAATCTCGCATAAAAACGCATCAGCGTCTGAAACGTCAGTGCAATCTCCGGGATCAGCACGATCGCCTGCTTTCCCATGGATATATTTTTTTCGATCAGCTCCATATACACTTCCGTCTTGCCGCTTCCCGTGATCCCATGCAGCAGCGATACGCCCGGTTCCGTCTCCTGCATACTCTTCCGGATGCCGTCCACCGCCTGCTGCTGTTCTGTCGAAAGAAGCGGCTTTTCCGCTCTGCGGTCGCTCCTCAGAATGGGATTACGATATTCTCTTGTCGTTATGACCTGCAGGACACCCTGCTTTTCTAAGGATTGGATCGTCGAAGGTGCCACATTCATCTTGCCGGTCACCAACTGATACGGCAGCTCCTTAACGGATAAAAACTCCCGCAAAAGCCTCTGTCTTGCAGCCTGACGGACAGGATGACATTTTAATGCCAGCTCCGTCAGTATCTCATCCTCTGCAATACACCGTAACCGTCTATACTGCTGCTCCCTAATCTTCTTTTTCACCGGCAGGACGGTCTTCATCGCCGTTATCATGGTAGAACCGTAATTGTTCTTCATCCAGTATGCCAGCTGCAGCGTCCTTGCCTCCGCGCTGACTGCCTTTTCATTGATCGAGATGATCTCCTTGATACGGCTCTCCTCCCATTGGGCTTCCTCCGTCAGCTCCATAATATACGCTTTTCTTTTTGTATCGCCCTTACCAAACGGTACGAGCACCTCATCTCCCACCTTCGCTGTCTGCCTCAGGCGTTCCGGAAGCCGGTATTGAAACAGCCGGTCAACCTTTTCATGAGAGATATCAACAATTACATTAGCATATTGATTCATCTTCATCCTTTTATCCACGCCAAAGATCCTACACACCTTCCTCCAGGATCTCCCGGATCAGCTCCCTTTCATCCATCGGATATTTTACACCCTTAATTTCCTGATAATCCTCATGCCCTTTACCGGCAAGGATAATGATATCCTCCGGAAGGCCGCTGCGGATCACATAGGCGATCGCTTCTTTCCTGTCCGGAATGGTAACATATTCACCATTTGTTTTTTCGATTCCCGTCACAATATCCGCAATGATATCCAGCGGCTCCTCCATCCGTGGATTATCGGACGTAATCACCGTCAGATCCGCCAGACGTCCACTAACCTCTCCCATCTCAAACCGGCGGAGTCTGGAACGGTTTCCGCCGCATCCGAACATACAGACCAGCCGTTTCGGTTCATATTCCCGCAGCGTCTCCAACAGACTCTTCAACGCCATGGCATTATGCGCATAATCAATCATCAGGATAAACTGATCCGAGACCGGAAGCATCTCGATCCTTCCCTTTACCTTCGCCTGCAGAAGCGCCGCGCGGATCCCCTCTTCGGAGACGTTAAAATGCCTGCAGATCGCCAGTGCCGTCAGGGCGTTATATACACTGAAGGTTCCCGGGAAATATGCCTTAACATCCATCTCCAGAATCCCCTCCGCCCGAAAAGACACGCCCAGCCGTCCGTCTTCTTTCAAAAGCTTCAGATCCACGGCACGCAGATCAGCAGCGCGCCCCAGGTGATTGCGTTCTCTCAATCCAAAAGTCTCTACCTGACAGGTGTGCCCTTCCAGAATCTGTTCACAATGCTCATCATCTCCATTTAATATACCGATACGGCACTGCTGAAACAGCAGGCTTTTACAATACAGATAATCTTCAAAATCCTTATGTTCATTCGGACCGATATGATCCGGTTCGATATTAGTGAATATCCCGTAATCAAAGATAAATCCCGCGCTCCTGTGCATCATCAGCCCCTGCGAGGACACCTCCATCACCACAACCTCGCAGCCCGCCTCCACCATCTCCGCAAAATACTTCTGCAGATAGTAGGACTCCGGCGTCGTATTCTCGGAAGGTATCGTACGTTTTCCGGTGATCGTCTCGATGGTGCCCACAAGTCCCACACGATATCCGGCATGCTCTAAGATTGATTTCACCAGATACGTGGTCGTCGTTTTTCCCTTTGTCCCCGTGATTCCGATGGTTTTTAATTTCTCTGCCGGATGTCCGAAATATGCTGCTGAGATACATGCCATGGCATATCTGGTATCCGCTACTGTAACCACCGTCACCTGCGCATCCGTTACGGTAACCGGCTTTTGCGCCACGATCGCTGCCGCCCCTGCTTTCGCCACCTCATCTGCCACGCTGTGTCCGTCAAACTTTGCTCCCTCGATACAGATAAAAAGACATCCCCTTACAACCTTCCGGGAGTCATATACAACCTCTGTAATCTGCTTCTCTATATTGCCCTGCACGTGCTGATACGCAAGACCGTTCAGCAATGTTTCCAATGCCGGCATATCCAATCCTCCAATGCATATTAATCTATATTATATATTATACCTATTTTCCGCAAATGACAAGGGAATCGCTTCTGCGGACAGAAAAACGCATTATTTTTCAAAATAACGATTATTTTGACAAAAAAAGTTTCACAATTTAAACACACAAAAAACACATCTTCCGTATATCTTATTTATCAGATAGTGATTTTTTACTATCTCCCCCTCATAACAATGAAAACCACCGTTTAACTGCGGTGGTTTTCACTCCTTCTTTCATCCATTGATTTGTTTTTCGGCCTTTTCCCAAACATAAAACTAAGATATCCATGAAACAGCCATATCAGAAAAATCTCTGACACAATCAATACGGTAAGCATTGTGACATTTCGCAGGAAATCATGATCAAAGACTGCAAATACACGATCCCCTGCCAGTTCGGCAAGCGCCGCCACCTTAAAATCAAGACAGGTAGCCAGCACGATCAGAGACGACCTTCCAAGAGCTTCCAACGGACTGCATTCATTGATCCATCTGCAAAGAAACAGCAGACCGCCACAGAGACATATAGCTACCAGAAAATAAAATATCATCTCCCCTGTAAGCAGATATTGGAAAGATATCGTGGCATCGGTCCTCTCCTGATTCTTCAGGGCAAGAAATGTTCCCAATCCGGTCAGGGCAGATCCGGACAGGATCATCACCAGTTTTTTGTTCTCCAGATATGCAAGCAGCATGGCAGTTCCTTCTCCTACAGCGCAGAAAAACATACCCACACAGCCGCGCCATAAAGCATAGACGGCCTGTAACAAGAACACCTCCACCGACATCTCCTTTCCGTAAAGATATACCGGAATCCCATTAATGCCGCAGATGACAGCCGCAAGGATCGCGGTAAGGATCAGCGCAATGAAATAAGGCAGCTTCCTGCGTATCACCCAATAGCCTGTCACGCCGATGAAAAACACAGGCAGAAACCATAAGATGTCACCGCCATATAACGACAGCATACCCCAGATCATATCGATCGTATCTTCCCTTGTAAACCATACAGGAGATATCAGCATAACGGCGCAATGACCGGCCACCACTAAAAAGCTCATCCAGCCGTACGGAAGCATGATCTCCTTCACAGTCCTTTTGGAGAACTCCGACACACTTTGCTCCGATATGCCGTATTCCCTGCCATAAAGTCCCGCCGCGGCAAAAAAGAGCAGCAGCGCAAAGGCATCCGCCCATGTCATAAACGCCTGCGGCATGATCCCCGAATACCGCAAAACCAGTATGCATATACCAACTCCGGCATAAACGCTGATATACCTGTTTCCGCTCTCCTGCATAAACTTCCCCTTCCTTGTTTTATATGTACACTCAGCAAAAATCTTCCATGATAAATTGAATATTTTTCTGTCCCTGCCATTCATTCCACTGCGGATAATACGCTGCGGAAAATTTCAAGCCTTCTCCTCTGCCGCTGAAAACCTCCCGCACCTTCTCCTCCCCATATCGGTCTGTCAGAAACTTTCTAAATTCTTTATTTTTTTCAAAAAATAAAGTCAGCTCAGCCATCCCGCCGTCGATATCCCGGATCTGATACTTGCCGACTTTTCCTTCCGTCCCCAGCACCCTTGCGCTGCACAGTAGCAGATCCCTCTTCGCAAAAAGCGGTTTCGGATTACCATTGCCAAACGGCTCCAATAATGCAAATTGGTCTAACAACTGCGGGGAAACATAAGAAAACGGCACTTCAGCATCAATCCTGAGCTTCTCTCTGAAATCCGCCTCCGTCAGTCTGCTGTTTTCATTCAGCCTTCTCCTCAATTCCGGCAGTTTATCTTTCGGCAGGGAAAATCCCGCCGCCTGCGCATGACCGCCAAACTTCGTAAAGATATCCCTGACCGCGGACAACTCCTGATACATATCATAGCTTTCTATCGATCTGCCCGAACCCTTAAGTCCATCCTCTGCATCTGTGATGACCAGCGTCGGATGATGATACCGCTCCCTGATCCTTCCGGCGATGATCCCCGCAATGCTTTCATGACATTCCGGCAGATAGATGACATATACGGAAGCACCGTCATGCTCTCCCTTTTCGATCTGTTCCACCGCCTTTGACGTACCCTGCTCGGTAATCAATTTACGGCTGTCATTCATCTCTTTCAATTCCATGGCAAGACGCATCGCCTCAGATTCCTGCTCCGTCATCAACAGCTCCAGTGCCCTGGATGCTGTATCGATACGCCCGGTTGCATTGATACAGGGTCCCAGAATATATCCCAGATGATATGCCGTCACCGGCGTTCCCCATCTGCTCATCACACTAAGCAGCGCTTTCAGTCCAATATATGACGTATTGCCCATCAGCTGCAATCCTGTTTTTACCAAGACGCGGTTCTCATCCTTCAATTCCATAACATCGCCAACCGTTGCAAACGCAGCCAGCTGCAGCAATTCTTTATCCAGCCGATTCCAAGCCGTCTCCCAGCCGCTTCCCTCAAGAAGTCTCCCTGCGTATCCTCCTTCCGTCATGGCACACAGCAGCTTATATGCGACAAATGCCCCGCAGATACCCGGAAACGGATAATCACAATCCTCCCGTTTGGGATCTACGACCGCCTCCGCCGGCGGCAAAAGCCACATCTTCTTTCCGTCCGTCTCCTCATAAGGCACCTCATGATGATCGGTAACGATCACAGTCATACCAAGCTCATAGGCATAGGCAGCCTCATCCCTCGCCGCAATACCGTTATCACAGGTAATAATCGTATCCACTCCGTAATGCGCCGCGTCTTTGATCAATTCCCTGTTCAATCCGTATCCGTCCCTGATTCTGTGTGGAATAACGGCATCCACATCACCGCCCAGAAATTTAAGTCCCTTTAAGAGGATCGCCGTAGCGCATACGCCGTCAATGTCATAATCCCCGATCACGCGAAGCCGCTTCCCCTGCCGGAGCTTCTCCTCCAGCTTCCCGCATGCAGCGTCCATATCTTTTAACAGCATGGGATCGTAAAAGCTCTTACTGTCACCGTAAAGATACTGCCCGATCTCCTGCTCCGTAACAACTTCCCGGTTTCTGATAAGTCTGGCAACCAGCGGATCAATATGATATTTTGACCCAATCGTCTGAAAATCCGCTCCTTTTGTCAGCAGAAGCCACTGATTCATCCTTAGCCTCCATATTTTCCTGCTTTTTTCGGTTCACTCTGCTTTGCTTTATTTATTATACATCAAACCTCTTATTTCCGCTATATATTGTGTTGATTTTCTATTTATTATTATATAATGTTTCTTTTAGTTGTTTTATTTCTATCAAATGTGTGCTATACTTATTCCGGTCAATTTTATATCTCAACATTTTAAGATGGAGGCTTACCATGAGTAATAATGAAATCAGTAAAGCAAAGCAGAAACGTCTGGACATAGAAAATGCCCGAAAAGAACAGCAGCGGAAAAAGGCTCTGGCCAATCTGATCGCCATCCTGATCCCTGTAACGATCATATTAGTGATCTGCCTTGTCTATTTTTTGTACCAGAGCAAGCAGTTAAACTATGGAAAATATCTGACCGGAGAAGGCCTGATCAGCGATATCGATCCTGCTGATTACGTCCAGTTTGACTATAAAAGCCTTTCCTACAGCCGGGCGGAGCTTCTTCCCGATGATGCATTGGTGGATGCCGATATCGCATCTACCTGTGAATCGCTTGCCACGCTTTCCGATGATACAGCGCTGGTCACAGCCTCAGAAAATAAGATCAGTCTGACCTATAACTCATCCATTGGCGGCGTTTCTTACAATGCCGTCTCGCAACAGGATTATACCATCGGCAGCGCTGCAGTCTCCGATCTGTTTGACGAAGCGCTGATCGGCCACAAGCCCGGCGACAGCTTCCAGACGGAGATTGCCTATCCTGCCGATTATCCCAATACGGAAGTTGCCGGTGTAACCCTCACCTATGATATCACCATCCATGGCATATATGTTGTTCCCGCATTTACGGACGAGCTGGTAGCTGTCAATTTCAGCAGCATCGCCACCACGGCGGAAGGCTATCGTGAATATCTTGTCCAGCAGTATTTTAAGGAAAATCTGCGCAATGCGATCACCGACTCACTGAGGAATAGCGGCACCGTCTTGAACTATCCCACAGGTTATCTGGAGAATGTAAAGAAGATCTATCTCACGCAGAACCAGCAGCGGTTTGATCAGACTAACCAGATGTTCTATCAGAACTTTGGATATTATGCATACAATTCTGTATATGAAATGTACGGTTATGCCACCGAAGCCGAATACCTTGCGGCATTAAATTCCATAGCTGCCGATGATGTAGCATATTATCTTGACGTTATGACCGTTTTTAAAAACGAGGGAATGACAAACACCCGGGAGGAAGTGACAAACTACTATCTTGAACAGGGTTATGATACGGCTTCCTTCCAGGAGCTGGAAACACAGTACCATTTCAATTATCTGGCGCAGATGGCGCTTGCCGATAAAGTAACGAACTATCTGATGGATACAGTGACGATCGTGGAATAATAATTTCGGATCGTTCATATAATTGATGATTATGGATCAAGATTTGATGGTAAGACGATAAAAAGGAAGTCCGGCGGACTTCCTTTTCACTTGAAAACTCTCTTATTCTTCTGACAGACCATAGATCCGATAATCCTCCAGCTCCTTTTCATTTCCCCGGAAAGCGTCCAGATCAATATACCGTTCTTCTCCCGAATATCCTTCCAGCTCCCCTTTGTCGCTATACTGCCAGAAGACCCATTTCCCACCGCCGAAAAGCGGCTGATAATAAATATTTCTGATCCACAGCGGATATTGTGTAAACTCTCCCCGGATCAATGTCCTGTATGCCGTCATGGTCGTATAGATGACCGGTTTACATCCATAGTATGCTTCCAGTTCGTCCAGCAGAAGCTGCAGCTCGTTTCTGATTGCGTCCGCGTCGATGCTGCCCTCATAGCTGCTGTAATACTCAACATCCACGGCAGGCACAAGCATGCCGTCCCAGCTTCCCACCACCTCGATATAATGCTCCGCCTGCGTTTTTCCGCTGCTCTCAAAGCTGAAGAAATGATATGCCCCGACTGCAAGACCGGTCTCCAGCGCGCCCGCCAGATTCTCCTCAAACCGGATATCCTGATGGCTGCTTCCCTCCGTAGCTTTCATATATACAAACGAAAGAGCGTCCGCCAGTACCGGCCAGTCAACATCCCCTTGATAATAGGAGATATCCACACCCTTTACGCTATATCTATCCGCCATCTTCAGGGCAAGCTTTATCTTTCCCTGATATACCCCCGCAGCAAATGCGGCAAGCACGGCGGTCAGTACAGCCAGAAGCACCAGAAGCAGTCCGGCTCTATACTTTTTTAATTCCTTATTTTTAATGTCTTTACTCATTCTCTTACACAATTACAGAAATCATCAACCGGAATACAAAAAATCAGTCATCATCTTCCTCCGTCTGCGGGAATTTATCCCGAAGCAGTCCCCACAACGGAGCTGCCAGAAAGATAGAAGAATATGTTCCACACAGGATACCGACCATCAGAGGAAGCGCAAATTCTTTGATGGAGGATACTCCAAGAATATAAAGCACCGTGATCATAATAAATGTTGTCAGGGACGTAAAGATACTCCTTGAGAGCGTCTGTGCCACGCTTTTATTGATGACGTCATCCAGCGTCTCCCTGCGTCCCATACTGCGCTTATTCTCACGCACCCTGTCAAAGATAACGATCGTTGCATTGATAGAATATCCGACGATCGTCAGCATACAGGCGATAAACGTAGAACCGACGCTCAATCTTATGACTGCATAGAATGTCAGCACAACCATAACGTCATGCAGAAGCGCCGCCACTGCGCTTGCACCGAACCTGATATCGCTGAACCTGAACCAGATATAGATCATCATGCAGAGTGTCGCTACCAGCACGGATATGATAGCCTCCCGTTTCATTTCACCGGAAACCGTCGCGCTGATGGTCTCCATCTCGATCTTATCCTGTGTTATGCCGAAATTCGTATACAAAAGCTGTTCCAATGCTTCACGCTCTTCCGCTTCCAGCGCCCTTGTCTTAAAGATGATCTCATTGGTATCATTCACGGTCTGCCATGATACATTGGCATCCTTCGTAATGTCCTCCAGTCCGGTGACAATCACCCCGTCAACTACCTCCCTGTCAGGCACCGTTTCAAAAGTAACACTTGTCGCCGTACCGCCGACAAAGTCCAGACTGTAATTTAATACGGAACCGATCGTCGCCCTATTGACAAACAGCATAATGATCCCCACCAATATAATTGCGCCGGATATCCCAAAGAAAGTCTTTCTTTTTTTCACATATTCAAACGCCTTGCCATCCTTCCCTGAGCCATACCACTTGACATCTTTAAGTCCCATTGCATACATGCTGTTGAGCAGCAGCTTTGTGATGACCAGTGCCGTAAACATAGATACGACAATACCCATTGCCAACGTATAAGCAAATCCTTTCAGGCTTCCGCTTCCCATGGCAATCAGCACGATTGCGGAGATAAGCGTCGTGATATTACCGTCGATGATCGCGGAAAATGCCTTTGAAAATCCGCTTTTGATCGCAGACTGTACAGTCAATCCCTCCTTGATCTCCTCCTTAATCCTTGCAAATACGATAACATTGGCATCCACCGCCATACCGATGGACAGGATGATGCCTGCAATACCGGGCAATGTCAGCGTCACTTCAAAAATATTGATGCCAAGAAGTATCAGTATGACATATAAGAGCAATGCCAGAGAACTTGCCAGTCCCGGAATCCGATACACAGCAATCATTAACAAAATCACCAGCGCCAGTCCGATCACGCCTGCCGTCAGGCTGGTTTTGATGGCATCCGTACCAAGCTGCGCCCCCACCACATTGGAACGCAGTTCCTGAAGCTCGACCTTCAATCCACCGATACGGATACTCTGCGCCAGACGATCTGCCTCCTCAAAATTGCGCATATTCGTAATCTGCGCCCTGCCGCCATCGATCCTGGAATTGACATTCGGCACGCTTAACATTTCTCCATCATAGTAGATCGCAATCGTACCATATAGTCCCGGCTTTCCTACTGCCGCGCCGGTTGCGTCCCCAAATTTGGCTGCCGCCTCATCACTGAAGACAAGTTCCACGATATATTGTGTTCTGTTATATTCATCCGTATAACCGCCGCCCTTTGCGGATACCACATCCGTACCGCTTAAAATAGCGCTGCCGTCCGCCACGATCTCATCAATGCTTCTGACCAGTTCGTACTGCATTTTTGCTGCCGCCTGATCCCCAATCTCATAAATGACCGGACTGCCTGCTTCATCCAGCATGATCTCATCCGTATCCTTATCATATAAATAAGCTGTATTCCCCATATAACAGAATAAGACATCACCTTCTGAATATACCTGCAGACCGCTTCCGGTCGTCATATTCTGATAATTCAAATTGCCGTTGGAATCCGTCGCCCGGATAAAATATAACGATCCCGGAGACCCCAGCTCCTGCAGTACCTTATTGGCATCTGTCACACCGGGGATCTCAATATTGATACGTCTGTCACCCTCCTGATACACCTGAGCTTCGGTAGAAAATTTATCAATACGCCTTCTCAGCTTATATATCGTATCGCTGATATCCTCTGCGGTAGGCGTTTCTTCACCGACCGCCTCGTAGGTGATGCTGACGCCTCCCGCCAGATCAAGTCCCAGCTTTATCCGTTCCATAGAACCGGCTTTTTCCGCTCCGACGCCGACCAGCGCAATATACCCAAGCGCCGCCGTAATGACGATAAATGCCAGAAAAACCAGATAACCTGTCCCTTTTTTCATGTTCTTAACCTTTCCTTTCCCATCTGTACTCATGGATTCTTTATGTTACACTTCCGTATTTGCGTCCTCCATATCCGCTTCTGCTGCCTTCATCATGATCGCACATTCAACTCTCTTTTTCTGCAAAGTACAGCCGATCTCATATGCGGCATGAATATCACCATGAAAGTTATATGCATTTGCCGCGCATCCGCCGCTGCAATAAAACTTCGCAAAGCAATTTTGGCACGCTTCCTTAGAATAGACATTGCACGCATGGAACATGCTGCGGATCTTTTCATTTGTAATGCCGTCGTAGACATTACCCATTAGGAAATCTTTCTGTCCGACGAATTGATGACAGGGATAAAAATCCCCGCCCGGCGTCACCGCCAGATATTCACAACCGGAACCGCAGCCGGACAAGCGTTTTGCCACACAGGGGCCTCCCTCCAGATCAATCATAAAATGAAAGAAGTTAAAGGATCTGCCCTCTTTTTTACGTTTCAGCATTTCGGCGGCAAGCTCGTCATACTGCAGAAGCAAAACAGGAACATCCTCCTCCCTGAGGGCATAATCAGCCTCAGGCGGCGCAACCACCGGCTCTACCGAAATCTGTTTAAAGCCAAGGTCGGCAAGATGCAGCACATCCTTGGAAAAATCCGTATTATAATGCGTATAAGTTCCGCGCACATAATAATTCGTCTGATTTCTCGACTCCGCTGCCTTGATATATTTCGGAAGTATCCTCTCATAACTCCCCTGTCCTCCACGGTCGGGACGCATACGGTCGTTGACTTCTTTGCGCCCGTCAATACTTAGGACAAGATTGCCCATCTCCTGGTTGACAAACTCCATGATTTCATCTGTAAGAAGCGTACCGTTTGTCGTCAGCGTAAAGCGGAATTTTTTATTGTTCGGCTTCTCCAGACTGCGTCCATAGGCAACCAGCTGTTTTACGACCTCCCAGTTCAGCAGCGGCTCCCCGCCGAAAAAATCCACTTCCAGATTGACCCTGTTGCCGGAATGTTCCACCAGATAATCCAATGCTTTTTTACCGACCTCCAGGCTCATCAGTTCCCTGCTTCCATGATACTCTCCCTCTCCCGCAAAGCAATACCGGCAGGCAAGGTTACAGTCATGGGCAACATGAAGGCACATTGCCTTGACAACAGTCTCCCGTTTCATAAACTGCTCAATATAGCCCTCATAAATATCGTCTGTAAAGAGCATATTCTCTTTTACCAGTTCCAGAATCTCATCCAGCGGCTCCGCCAATGCAGTACCCGCATATCTCTCCCTGAGCGCTTCCGCATCTGTCCCTGAGGTAAGCTCCTTTTCTATCTCCGGAATGAGGCCATATACCGCATCATCCACTACATGGACACTTCCGCTATTGACATCTAATACAATATTATAACCATTACTCTGATATTGATGAATCATAATATATTTTCCTATCTATATACGTATCTTCAGCATATAACCGGGCTGTGACTTATCAAGCCATAAACATATCATGATATATGCCGGTATTCTATCAAAGAAGCAGCGACTTATCACCGCTGCTCCCCAACACATTCATATTCATATGAATTATTTCTGATTCTCACAACTCTGATTTCCAACGGTACAGGATGTCTTGCATGCTGACTGGCAGGAAGTCTGGCATTCTCCACAGCCGCCCTTCTTCATGCTTTTCTTAAAATCTCTCGTATTTAATGTTTTAATATGCTTCATACCCATCTTCCTCCACTCTGTCCATAAATATTTATGATATTTTTGTCCGTCTCATAGAACATAAAGCATTATACCACATATTTCCATAAATAGAAAGCATTTTTTTATGTTTATCTGGAAATCATGCCACCCAGCATCCCGCCGCCACTGCACAGGCACAATACCGTCACAAATTCCCTGTTTATTTCAAATGCGGAACCGTCAACGATCATGGAGATCAGCGTCAGCAATAGAAAGTATGCCAAGCCCATCAGAAGACCGAATAAAAAACGATGATGACCGGCACGGCTTCCGGCAAGCATCCCGGAGACCAGGCAGGATACGACATATACCACAATAATCCCTACAGACACCACTCCGGGCGCCAGATCAAACCAGTATAACAAAAACGACATGACGATCAGCATCATCGCCGTGATCGCATACGAGATTAATAAATATTTTAATAAATGCAGATTCAGATCCTTATTTTCCAAAATTTACGTATCCTCCGCTTTGTCAGAAATCTGTCTTTTTAATATATATTCATAACTTTATTAAAACTTGACTTTTTACATATATCTTTTATAATTTATTATTAAATAAAATCTACTTAGGCAATTGCGAAAGAGTTAAGTCCGGATTACATAACTCTTTGTCTGAAAATATATGTTCCAAAAACATCATGTTATGAAATCATTTTTGGAACATATATTTTCAAACTTTGAGTTATGTAAACCTCATAGACGAAATTTTGAAATGACAGGATATAAAATAATTGTTTTGCAATCACCTATAAAATCTACTGTTTATAAAGGAGTGAACCAGACTTTGGACCAAACCGCATGGATACAGCTTATTATCATTATTTTCCTATTGTTTTTATCCGGTTTTTTTTCCTCGGCGGAAACCGCGTTTTCCACGGTCAATCAGATCCGGCTGCAGAACCTTGCCGACGAAGGCAATAAAAAAGCCGCGCTTGTTTTAAAGATCCTGTCTGCCTACAGCAAGATGCTCAGTACGATCCTGATCGGCAATAATATCGTCAATATCGCTTCTTCTTCCATCGCCACAATCTTTGCAACAAGGATTTTCGGCAGCTGGGCGATCGGTATCGCCACAGGCGCTTTGACTATATTTGTACTTTTATTCGGCGAGATCATCCCAAAAACATGGGCAAAACTGAATAATGAAAAGCTTACCCTTGCCTATGCGCCTGTCATTCACAGTCTGTGCATCATCCTGACACCGGTCATTTTTGTGATCGATAAACTCTCCAATGCCATCCTGCGCATCCTCGGCATCGATCCCAACCGAAAAGTCATCAGCATTACAGAAAGCGAGCTCCTCTCCTATGTGGATGCGAGCCATGAAGAAGGCGTCATTGAATCCGAAGAAAAGGAAATGATTTATAATTTATTTGACTTTTCCGATTCCGTAGCAAAGGATATCATGATTCCAAGGATCGATATCGTAGAAATCGATGTCCATGCTTCCTATGAGGAACTGCTGGAGGCGTTCCGCAAAAGCATGTACACGCGGATTCCTGTCTATGAAAACACACCTGACAACATTATCGGCGTTGTCAACATTAAAGATCTGATTCTGATCGACGACATGGATAAATTTAAAATCAGGAAAGTCATGCGCGATGTATATTATACATATGAATACAAAAAAACGTCCGACCTGCTGGGCGAGATGCGGGAAAAGACCGCCGGAATCTCCATTGTGCTTAATGAATACGGCGCGGCGGAAGGCATGATCACTATGGAAGATCTTCTGGAGGAGATTGTCGGTGAGATACGTGATGAATATGATGAAGACGAAAAAGAACTTTTGCAGTGTGTCGGAGAGCGCGAGTATCTGATCGAGGGCAGCATGAAGCTTGATGATATCAATGATCAGCTTCAGACGGAATTAAGCAGCGATGACTATGACTCCATCGGCGGTATCGTCATAGAGCATCTGGACGACTGCCTGCCTACTGCCGGTGAGGAAGTCCTCCTGGATGACGGCACAAAGCTGCGTGTCGAAAGCTTTGAAAATAATCGCATACAGTCCGTGAGAATGTTCCTTCCCGCACCTCAGGAAGCGGAAAAAGCAGCGGATATTGATGAATCATAAATGTATTAAGACAGAAAAAAGCCGGCAGCAACGGTACATGACCGCATAAGAAAGGACTTGGCTTTTATAAAGAGACCGTTTCAAGTTTTGTGTAAACTCAAAATCTGATATAAGATATGTGAATGGTTGCTTAAGGGGCAGAAACCGGATTTTCGGATTCCGCCCCTTACCTGTATTATATAGCCAATT
>VIDN01507759.1_pt1 | contig 36690 bp, 36 predicted proteins | sample 5025121 | NCBI WGS metagenome assembly VIDN01 (sample SAMN11852952, study PRJNA449069) | gut metagenome | isolation source: stool from female vole | host: Microtus ochrogaster | place: USA:Florida | collected 2017 | reverse complement strand
TAAATTATCATTTATCTTCCGCTTAAGCTTAATTCTATCTTCTAACGTCTTATATGCCATCACAATATTTTTCTGTTCTTCTACTGCCAAAACAGGTAAATATGTATCACACAACTCATTCCAATCAAAAATTTCACGGACACTACCATGCGATTTATATCTTGCATATCTATCAAATTCCGGTCTACTAAACCAAAGCATCAAATATTCTGGTAATAAATTCTCAACATCCACTATCTCAAACACTATATATGAGCTTGAAATAATACATTCATTTTCTTCCAACAATGCTACTGATATTTTCTCTCCATTTCTTGAAGTCACTGGTCCATATGCGAATTGTCCTTTACGAACTACTTTATAATTTGAAAAGTCCGTCCCTACCGTATTTGCAATAGACTCTATAAAAGATTTACTAATACTTACCCCTAACAATCGAGATACTTTTAAATCTTTATTTCTTGTGTCTACTTGACGAATATATTCTCCAAGTCTCTTATAATTTGATTTCATACCCCAACTCCTTAAATACCTTCAAAAGATCTGCCTTAGACTTTTCCTCCTGTATCAACAATTCCTGTAATTCACCTTGGAGTGCTTTCATCTTAGTATCAAAATCAATATTTTCATCCCTATTCACAAACTCAATATATCTACTCGGCACAAGGGTAAATCCCTTTTCTTCCACTTCATCATACCCCGCAGAATAACAAAATTCCGGTATATTCTTATATGTATCTTTATATCCTACCTGCTGCCAGTTATGGTATGTTTCTACTACCTTTGCCCTTTCCTTCTCTGTCAATTCTATATACTTCTTTTCATACGGACTGCCTATCTGTCGCAAGTCCATAAAGAGTATTTCTTTTTCTCTATTACGATAATGCTTCTCTGCTCCATTCATATCCACTGTGCGCTCTTTTTTATTCTTATTCAAAATCCAGAGTGTTACGCTTATATCAGTAGTATAAAAAAGGTTCCTAGGCAAAATTAAAATTGCTTCCACCAGATCATTTTCAATCAACCTTTGTCTGATTTTTAACTCTGTTCCATCATCAGACAATGCACCATTGGCAAGCAAAAAACCTGCCACTCCATTTTGCGACATTTTTGATACAATATTTAGAATCCAACCATAATTTGCATTACTTGTTGGCGGAACTTCATAACCATTCCATCTGGCATCATCTGTCAGTTCATCAGCGGCGCGCCATTCCTTTTGATTGAACGGCGGATTTGCCATAATATAATCTGCCTTCAAATCTTTATGCTGGTCATTCGTAAAAGTATTTGCCGCCATCTCTCCAAGATTCGCTGAAATTCCCCGAATTGCCAGATTCATCTTTGCCAGCTTATAAGTTGTATTTGTATACTCTTGTCCATAAATAGAAACTTTCTTTTTATTCCCATGATGCGCCTCAATAAACTTTATGGACTGTACAAACATACCTCCCGATCCACAGCACGGGTCATATAGCGTTCCGTCATAAGGCTCTATCAACTCTGCTATTAAATTTACAATCGTTTTGGGCGTATAGAATTCTCCCTTCCCTTTTCCCTCTGCAATAGCAAATTTACTGAGAAAATATTCATACATACGCCCAATAATATCGTTCTCTTTATCCTTTGTGGTATCAATCTTATTGATTTCATCTAATAAAGATGCCAACTTGACTGTATCAATCTGTAATCGGGAATAATAGTTGTCCGGCAATGCACCTTTCAAAATGGGATTCGTTTTCTCAATCGTAAAAAGTGCTGTGTCGATCTTTAATGCAATGTCATCCTGCTTGGCATTTTCCATAACATAAGACCATCTGCTTTCCGGCGGTAGATAAAACACATTATCTTTTGTATAAAAAGCAATATTATCCGCAAATTTCTCCATACCATCTGCAATAATTCTTGCCCTCTGAGCCTCAAACTTATCACTTGCGAACTTCAGAAAAAACAAGCTTAATACTACATGCTTATATTCAGACGGTTCGACCGAACCTCTCAATTTATCAGCAGATTTCCACAAAGCTTCCTCCATAGAAACTTCTTTCGCTTTTGTTTTTACCGCCACTATTATATCCTCCTCAGTTCTTCGAAAATTCTAAAATATCGTCAACACTATATTCAAGCACGTTACAAATTTAAATCAGAACTAATTTTTATAAATGAGAATAACTCAACTTCATTTCTCACTTTAATAAATATATTTTATATTATATCATTTTATGGTTTTATTTTCCATTATTTTCTTATGTTTCTCACTAACCGACGGGAAAAAGAGTAAATTTTGTAACCATATTGCAACTGCCACAATATTATTCTTGTAATTATCCTTTAATCTCTTCAAGAATTTTACAAACATTTGAAGTAGATTTTATCGACTCTGTATTAATTTTGTTTTGCATTACTTGCTCTTTTCTAACCAACAAAATCTGATACATTCCGCATAAATACTCAAGCAATTCTTTATCACTATTTTTCATTATGTTTTGAATATACAATACTTTTATTGGCATACTCATTTGACTTGCAAAATTCAAAAAATAGTTCCTGACTTTCCATGGCTCACTACTGATTCTATCTAAATAATTTAGTTCTTCATTTATTTTTTCTATTTGAAAATCTACAAATAAAAAATTATATAATTCTGCACAATCATCTACTTTGTCCAAAACATCTGAAACAAATCCCATAATAATCCCTCTTTTCTTAAATTATATAATCTGTGTAAACTTTCCAAAATTTTTCTCTCATCACAAACACACCGCATGCAGCTCGATAAAACTCATCTCTTCCTGTTTCATAATGATCTCATACAGCCTTTCAAATTCCTCCGGTCTCTCCTGCTCGATCCGTTCCAGCGCTTCCTTAGAACGCTTCAGGATCATAGCGTCGGTAAAGATATCCGCCACCTGAAACTGCAAGATTCCCGTCTGGCGCAGACCGAAGAAATCTCCCGGTCCCCGCTGCTTCAGATCTTCCTCTGCGATCTGAAAACCGTCATTGGTCTTTGCCATGACCGCCAGCCGCTCCTTTGCCTTCTTGCTGTCATTGCCGACCACAAACATGCAGTACGACTGCTGATCCCCTCTGCCGACCCGCCCCCTGAGCTGGTGAAGCTGGGACAATCCGAACCGCTCCGCATTTTCCACCATGATCACGGCAGCATTCGGCACATTCACTCCTACTTCCACCACGGTGGTGGAGATCAGGATGTCCGTCTGATGCTCCTTGAACGCCGTCATGATCTCATCCTTCTCCTTAGGCTTCATCTTCCCATGCAGCATGGCGACCCGCGCCGCTCCGGCGAACCGTTCCCTCAGCTCCTCGGAATAATCCGTTACATTGACAAGATCCTCCATCTCTCCTTCTTCCACCATAGGACAGATGATATACGCCTGCCTGCCTTCCGCGATCTGTTTCAGGATAAAGGCATACGCTTTCTCGCGGTAGCTTGTATCCACGACGGCATTCTTGATCGGAAGCCGCTGCGCCGGCAGCTCGCTGATCACCGTCACGTCCAGATCTCCGTATAAGACCAGACCAAGGGTTCTTGGTATCGGCGTTGCGCTCATGACAAGCACATGCACCTCCATACCCTTCCCCATCAGCGTGCTTCTCTGTCGGACACCAAAACGGTGCTGTTCATCCGTGATCACAAGCGCGAGATCATGATAGACTACCGTATCCTGAATCAACGCATGCGTGCCGATCACAAGATCATACTCCCCTGATGAGATTCCCTCCCTGATCTGTTTTTTCTCCTTGGCAGTCATAGAACCCGTAAGCAGGACCGGCCTGATGGGAAGCCCATATTTCTCCGTCATATGTAAGATATCCTGATAATGCTGCGCGGCAAGCACTTCCGTCGGCGCCATCATTGCCGCCTGATAACCGTTGGTCACCGTCATCAGCACCGCCATCCATGCAACGATGGTTTTTCCACAGCCCACATCTCCCTGCACCAGACGGTTCATCTGATAACCGGAACACAGATCCTTTTTGATCTCCTCCACCGCCTGTTTCTGCCCATTGGTCAGTGCAAACGGAAGCTTTGCTTCCAATGCGTCACAGCTTCCGTCATCCTTCATCCGATTGCAGGTCATATGCTTTTGTTTATTATTTCTAAGCTCGCGGATCCGCATCTGAAATAAGAAGAACTCGTCAAATGCCAGCCGCTTCCTCGCCTCATAGACGCTTTCCATAGTTTCCGGAAAATGCATCTGCCGCACCGCCTGTTCTATGCTGCCAAGCCCTTCCTCTTTGACGACATCCGCCGGCAGATATTCCTGTATCATGTCAGCGCAGGGAAGCACTGCCGATACCGCCTTGCTGACCTTCTTATTCGTCAGTCCCTCCGTCAGCGCATAGACAGGCTGCAGCGTATCCTTCCATTCCTCATACTCTTCGGCTTTCAGCATCTTAGGCTGTTCCAGACGTTTCCGTCCATACTCCCCGATCCTGCAGATGCCATGCACCAGCACCTGTTTCCCCGGTACGATCTGTTTTTTCAGATACGGCATATTAAAATAAGTCAGCGTAACCTCTCCTGTGCGATCCGTTACCTGAAAAGAAAGCACCGTCTTACTTCCCTTGCGGTACATCCGCGGCGTACCGATGATATAGCCAAAGATCACGCAGCTTTCCCTGTCCTTCAGTTCCGTGATCGCTTTTTTATGGGGAAACATCACATAATTTTTCGGGAAATAGTGCAGCAGGTCATTGACCGTCCTGATGCCAAGCCTTGCAAACAGTTTCGCCGTATGTTCGCCGATCCCCTTGATATCCGTAATTTCCGATTGCAACTCCATAGAATACCCTATCCTCCCCTATATACATTTTGATGACTGCGCAGCTCCCCATCCCAGACACACAGCGAAAATATGCCTGCGCAGCCTGCAACCCCAAACAACAAATAAGAGCACGCCCTCCGACGTACTCTTATGTAGTTTTATATCAACCTTAAAAATACTCTCATAAATGTTTATTCAGCAGATACGATATAATAATACACCGGCTGACCGCCATTCTGGAACTCCACATCAACACTGTCATATTTCTCCTGGATCTTCTCCAGAAGCGCCTGCGCGTCCGCTTCCTTGACGTCAGCTCCATAATAGATGCTGACCAGCTCCGTATCCTCCGTGATCATCTTATCCAGCATGTTCATCATGACTTCGTCAATATCCCTGCCGTTTGATAAGATACCGGCATCCCCGATGCCCATATAATCATCCTGATGGATCTCAGTACCTTCGATCACGGTATCCCGGACTGCATAAGTGATCTGTCCGGTCTTTACCTTTTCCGCTTCCGCCATCATAGCCTCCAGATTCTCCTCCGGACTGATATCCGGCACAAAGCCGATCAACGAAGAGATTCCCTGCGGTACATTCTTTGTGGGAACCACGATGATCTTCTTATCCTCTGTCAGATCCCTTGCCTGATTGGCCGCCAAGATGATATTTTTGTTGTTCGGGAAGATAAAGATCGTTTCGGCATTGATCATTTCGATCGCCTTCAGCATATCCTCCGTGCTGGGATTCATGGTCTGACCGCCTTCGATCAGGCAGTCCACGCCGAGATTTTTAAAGATTTCCCCGATGCCTGCGCCTACGGATACCGTAACGAATCCAACCGCTTTCTTTTCCTTTGGCTGCTCCTGAACCAGCGCCACATTCAGAGAATCGGCAGACTGCGTCCCCGCCTGCTGTTCTGACATCTTCACCAGCTTCTCCTGATGCTCCAGACGCATATTATCGATCTTCATATTGGAGAGCGCGCCGTATTTTAACGCACGCTGGATCGCAAGTCCGGGGTCATTCGTGTGCACATGCACCTTAACGACCTCGCCGTCCGACACCAGGACGATGGAATCGCCGATCTCTTCCAGATACTGCTTAAAATCCTGCTCCGCTTTGGTATTAAAGGACTTCTGCAGCAATATGATAAATTCCGTACAATAGCCATACTTGATCTCCATCTCAGCCTGCGCCTGCAGGTTCTGGGACGGCGCATTGAGCTTTCTGGTTTCACCTGCCGCTTCCGAGGTCGCGGCATCCATCGTAAAATCAATCTCTTTCCCGCATAATGCATCATAAGCTCCCTGCAATACTTCCAGCAGCCCCTGTCCGCCGGAATCCACAACGCCTGCCTCTTTCAGCACCGGAAGCATCTCCGGCGTCTGCTGCAACACTTCATTGGCATGATCCAGGATCCCCTGACCGAATACGATAAGATCCGTTTCCCCTGCTTCAAACAGTTCATTTGCCTTCTCCGCAATGCCCTTTGCCACAGTCAGGATCGTTCCTTCCTTAGGCTTCATAACAGCCTTATAGGCCGTCTCAACAGCTTTATCAAAACCGGCGGTGACGACTGCCGTATTTAACTCGTTATGCTCCTTGATCACCTTTGTAAACCCACGGAGGAGCTGACTTAAGATAACACCGGAATTGCCCCTTGCGCCGCGAAGAGACCCTCCGGAAATACATTTACAGAGCGTCTGCATATCCGGTTCTTCCAATGCATATACATCTTTTGCGGCGGACATGATCGTTAAAGTCATATTAGTACCGGTATCCCCATCAGGAACCGGAAATACATTTAATTCATTGATATATTCTTTTTTCGCCTCCAGACTCTTTGCGCCCGATAAGAACATCTTTGCCAGAATCTTTGCATCTATCGTCTTCACTGTCACTATTTAACTCCTCCTTAATCAATGACGCGTACGCCTTCAATGTAAATGTTGATCTTTTCTACCTCAAGACCGGTAAACTCCTCAAGCTTATATTTCACATTGCTGATCAGATTATCCGTAACCGCTAAGATACTGACGCCGTATGCAACGATCACATGAAATTCTAAAGACAGCTTATTATGATTGGCGCTGACAACGATGCCATGATTGACACTGTCCTGCTTCAATATCCGAACAAGACCCTCTTTGACATTGACGGACGCCATACCCACAATGCCAAAGCACTCCGTTGCAATCATGCCGGCATGCTGCGCTATGACTTCGTTATCAATCTGTATGCTTCCTAAATGAGTATCCATTGAACCCTTCATAGAGATCCTCCTTGCCCCTGCATAATCAATATTATTAAAAGTATAACCGATTTTCGGAAAAAATGAAACAAAAACTTTTAAAATTTTTAAAATCGCTTGCAATCCTTAACTTAATCTGTTAAAATACGAATGTTGTGATTAGATTTAGTAAATCAAAAATATTTTGGATCGTTATTTTTAAGGAGGTGTCAACATGGCAAAATGTGATATTTGCGGCAAGGGTGCTCATTTCGGTAACAATGTCAGCCATTCTCATAGAAGATCTAACAGAATCTGGAACTCTAATGTTAAGAATGTTAAATGCACTGTTAACGGAACACCGAAAAGACTTCATGTATGCACAACATGTTTAAAGTCAGGCAAGGTAGAAAGAGCTTAATAAGATTCTATCCAAACCGAAAAAGGCAGATCAAAAAAGCAGATTTTCATCTGCTTTTTTACATGATCGCTTATATGCTTTCCGCATAATCAAACCGTTCCTTCAGCTCTTCATATTCCCGGTTGATCTTTAACAGGATCTCGTTATCCCCGCATATATTATCGGGATGATAGATCTTCAAAAGGTCCTTATAGCGTTTCTTCAAAGCAACCTGATTATTGACTCCGCGGAAGAACAGACCTGTGGCATAGACTTCCTTTCTTGCCGAGGCAGTCGCCCTGCGGAGCTGCTCGCGCTCCTGCTCGATCCGGCTGTATTCTCTCTGTATCTGCGTCTTATCCTGCTCCAGCATCTCATATCCGCGCTCCACAAGCTTCTGCTTCTGGTCTAACAGCCTCTCATCTTCCCTGAGGCGCTTGCGCTGGTATTCCACCTGTTCCCGAAGCTGATTGATCTCGATAGTCAGCTGCTTCTTCTCCCTAGCCAGCTGCTTTCTTTCAGCCGCAACTTCCTTTTTCTCTTTGCGCAGCCCCTCATAGTCATTGTCCATCTGGCTTTTTTCCGCCTGAAGCCGGACATTTTCCATAAAAAGCTGGTGTTTTAGATTCTCCAGCTCTTCTTTTGATTTGTACTCCGCCAACCGCTCCGCAAACTTGTCCATGACGATATCTCCATGTCCTTCCCTTCACATCCGAAACAATATTTCCCCCTGCTCCGGCCGCAAGACTTCCCGCTCGATCATTGTCAGCAATGATATAGATTATATCCCACAAGAAGCAGCGTGGCAATGATGAGCAGTCCGATAAACCCATTATCCAGCAATAACATGATCAGCATCCCGATACCGATCCAAAACAAAATACAGCCAATCGTTTTTTTCATTCCCTTGGATACCTGATATCATACGATTATGTTATATTCTATGTGGAAACGCCATATAAAATATCTGTTTTATCTAAGGCGCCATGATACTGCCGCTCATTGCCGGTTTATGTTTCGGAAGCTTTTACATCAGCGTCCTTGTCTTCTCCAAATGCCTCGCTGACCGCCTCATCATTGCTGATCATCCCTTCCTTTTTCGCTTTGATCTTATCGATCACCTCCGGGATAAGATCTACGATCTTTGTCAGCGTATCCTGATTTTTCACGCTGACCAGCTTCGCGTTGCCGTTCTGGAGCACAAGCACCGCGCTGGGTGACATCTTTGCGCTCATGCCGCCGGCTCCGCCGTTTTTCTTATCATTTACCGAAGCTCCCGCTCCCACGCCAAAGGATACGTCAACCAATGGCACGATGATCGCGTCTCCGATCGTAGTTGCCTCTCCGACGACTGTTTTGGAACCAATCAGATGATCCATATTTTTCATCAACGAATCCATTACGTTACCAAAATTATTCTCCGCCATTTTATATCCTGCTCCTTTCCATACAGACCTGTCTTTCGCTGCAGATCTGCGGCTATATCTTCTGCCCTTCTTTTAATAATTTCAAAAAGGTCTTTACTTTTTTATTCAGCCAGATGGCAAGTCCATGCCAAAGAAGGACGATCAGACAGACCCTTCCTTTGATTCTGATGCTTCCCTCCAGCTTTGGCTCCCCAAGCTCTGCCGTAAAGTTCGTATGCTTCGGCAGCCATGGCAGCGCCATACCGTAATACGCCATCATGTCAGCCACCTTTGCCGGATCATCGGCTGCATAATAAAGATTGATCCTCGCGTTCCTCGGTCGGATATGCTTTAACACTTTAAAGATCCTTAGTTTAAGATAGTCGATCACCCATTTGGAACCTTTTTTTTGGAACAGCTTCGTATAGTATTCCACCTTACCGATCACGGAAGCGATCTTCTTTTCCAGACGCTCTGTCGGTCCCTCGAGCAGCTCCGGCAGGTTCAAAAGCATCTCTAAGAGTTTTTCCGCCCATCCCATCAACAATTCAAAAAAATATTGCGGAAATTCCCACCAGATCTTTTTGTTTTTCCGGCGGCTTTTCCCGTTCTTCGCAGTTGAAGTGCTCTGCGTTGAAGCGGTCTCCGGCGGCATATTCTCCGTCAGCCCATCTTCCTCAACGGAGGCTGCCGCTACATCAGGCTGTGCTGCCTGCTCTCCGCCGTCAGATTTCTTCTTATCCTTCGTTTTTCTTTCTTTTTTCTGTTCTTTTGCCGCCGCCTTTTCCTGTCTTTCGGCGGTCTTCGCTTCCCGCTTTAATTTATCATAGACCGGAATCCCCAGCACCCTGATGCGCAGATTGACGGTTCCCTGATAGATCACTTCTGCCCTGAGCAGCACAAACAGCCACGATACGGCAGCCTTTCCGGTCAGTTTTTCTTCCTTTCCCACATCCACGCAGTATCGCCACGGACAGAACAAAACCAGCAATATTATGATCAGCAGCGCGGCGATGATGCATAACAGTATGATGCCAATGATTTTTAAAATATCCAATATGACCGCTAACATCTGCATACAATCTCTTTTACATTAAAATTCCCGTTTTTGCAAAAAGCATCCTTTAATAAGTCCGCGACATATTTCACAGCCTGCTCATAGGTTTCCACGATCCCGATTACATATATCTGATGTTTTTTATAATATTTCTGCTTTAAAAAGATACTGTTCATAAATTCCGGCGTATCGCTGTAACGGTTAAAATAGATGATATATACATGCTTTTTCAGCTTCCGGAATCTCAGCCGTGCCTTAAGCTCTTTTTCCCTGCCGGCAAGACCGCCGCTGACATAGATTTTTTTTGCAAACCGCATGGCTCCCTACCTTCCATGATCATAATTTATCCATTGCCTTTTTTATCACTTCTATGATCAACTCCGCATCATACGGTTTCGTAACAAACTCAAAAGCCCCCAGCTTCAACGCTTCCACAACATTGCCCTTTTGTCCTGCTGCAGTCACCATAACCACTCTGGTCGTCCTGTCCACAGCCATGATCTCCTTCAGCGCATTGATACCGTCCATGACAGGCATGGTAATATCCAATGTAACGACATCCGGTTTTAAGGCAGTAAACAGCTTCAGCGCCTCCTGACCGTCAGCCGCCTCACCGACAATCTCCATTCCCGCATCTTCCAGTATGCTGCGAAGCATCTTCCTGGATGTTTTGGAGTCATCTACAATCAATACTCTTACCATGATATCCCTCCATCCTGTCTCTATTTCCCGTCGCAACAAAGCTTACCGCCCAATGAGAACACCAGCATCACCGGTTTTTGGTTGATCTCCAACGGGATCACCGTCAATCCCTTTCCCCGCAAAGTCGTCCCGCTGTCATAAAAAGCCGGCGGCAGCAGCGTATTTTCTATTCCCTTTTCACTAAGCGCTGTCGCATACAGTCCGTCTATGATATTGACCACCTCACCTACGGAATCCAGTGCATCCATATCAACCTCCGGAAAAGCTTCGCCCGCATAGGCATCCGCAATTGTCAGAAGGCTGTCGCCCATTCCTGCAAATCCCAGCGTCATCTCCAGACCGCCCTCCATATCCTGACATGCCAGCCTGTCACAGGTAAGCTGCTCTGTCATATAGGAGTCCCCCATCCAGAGATCCGTTGAGATCAGACGGTTCAATGTCCTGATTGCTACACCGGCCGCCTCTTTGATCTTATCCTCATGAACAAATGCGGGGATGATCGCGTCAAGATCCCCGTTCTTAACGCCGAACATCGTCTCCTCGGAGAAATGATGCTCCTCCTGATATTGCCTCAGGGCATCCTCAATCTGCGCAAGCGTCATAAATCCTCTCTCTGTGGCGATCTGGACAAACTGCATATAGGGATTCCCCTGCTGATCCAAAAGATGCGCCACATCCTCCAGCTTCAAAAAGCCGTACTCAATCGCGATATCACCGAAACGCCTGTCCATCAATGCCTGCTTACGATTGATCTCCTCCGCCTGCTTTTCTGTCAGCAGCTTTTCCGCAACAGCAATCACGCCAAGCTTTACGCGCGTTCTGGCCTGCTCCTTCCGGATGCTCTGCAGCTGAGCTTCACTCAATATTTTTTTATCCATCAGATATTTGCCAAATAAATTAATAAACATGAGATCCTCCCATCAGGATATTGCGCAAAAATATATCTCTATTATAACGCAGATCGCTGGAAAAAAAAAGCAAAATATTAATCAAAATAAGCGGAAAAAATACGTCGTGCAATTGGCGCGGAATAATCCCCGCCCGTACCGGCAGCTTCCAGAATAACCGTAACCACGATCTCCGGATCCTCCGCCGGTGCAAATCCAGTAAACCACGCATGGCTTCTGCCGTCTTTGTTATCCAGATATTCCGCTGACCCCGTCTTGCCTGCCGCCGTATATCCATAACCCGACAGCTTTGTCGCCGTTCCATGCTCCACTACTTCGATCATCATACCGGTCAGGTACGCCGCCTCTTCCTCCGTCATGACGCTGCCGACCGCCGCAGGTTCATATTGTCTGACCAGCTTCCCTTCGGCGCTGGAAACATGGTCAATGACATAAGGCGTCATCATAACGCCGTGATTGGCAATCGCCTGCGTCACCATATTCAGATGAAGCGGCGTGATCAGTGTCTCCGACTGCCCGATGGCTGTCTGCATGATCTCGCCGTCGCTCATATCGCTCCTCATACTGATATGGCTTGGATTATATACCATATTCACCGGCAGTTTGGAATTGAACAAAAGCGAAATCAGCGTATCCGCAAATCTCCCCCTGTCAAGCCCGACGCCGATATTGGCAAAAGAGGAATTGCAGGATCTGGCAAAGGATGATGTAAAGTCCACACTTCCATGCACCGTCCGGTGGAAACAGCTGATCGTCTCGTCTCCATAACGGAAATAGCCGTTGCACGTAAAGCGATACTGCCTATAAGTATCGGGATTCTGCCGCATATATTCCAGCGCCGTAAAAATCTTAAATGTCGATCCCGGCGGATAGAGCCCCTGCGTCACACGGTTGACCAGTACCGAGCTTTCCTCATCCGCAAGCAGATCATCCCATATGAGCGCAATTTCATTGGGATCATAATCCGGCTTGGAAACCATCGCTAAGATTCTTCCGGTCTTTGCCTCCGTCACGATCACTGCGCCATGATACATACCAAGGGAGTCATACGCGATCCGCTGAAGTCTGGGATCCAGCGAGGTATAAACCGAGTCGCCGGGATTCTTCCTGCCTTCCCACTGGTTCGCTAGGATCTCAGACATCGTAATACTGGAATTTAAAAGCAGCATATTCGCCGCCTGCTCCACACCGGAGCCGCCGTAGGGAATATAGCCTATCACATGCGCATAGACATTCCCGTAGGGATAACTGCGCTGCTCCGTGCCATCTTCCAGAGGCAGCGTCTCAGCCAGTACCGTACCGTCAGCAGCGTATATCGTCCCCCTGTAATTTTCCTGTGCAAGAAGCTCCTGCCGTTTGTGATTATAGGAAGCGTTGATGACCTCCTCCCTTTGCGCGATGGTAAAATAAATCAGATTGCCGCACATCAGCAGAAATAAAACGGCGTAAATACCTCCCAGCAAGAAGATTCCACGCTTTCTTTTGATCTCCGCAAGGATACGGCTTTCGTCAGCCGCCAATAGTTCCTCGTCTTCTCCCTCCGGCTTCTTTAATTCATCCTGCCTGATCATCGAAACGCCAAACATGATACCAAACATCATGATCGTCGCCATAGCAGAGCTGCCTCCGTTGCTGATCAAAGGAAGGGTAACACCGGTCAGCGGAATCAGGCGGCTTCCTCCCCCAATCGTCAAAAATGTCTGTATGCCAAGCGATACCGCGATTCCGACAGAAACCAGACGATAAAAACGGTTTTTCATACGCTGCGCAAGAAATAAAAAGAGCAGGATGAGATTCAGATATACCATGATCAGCAGGATGCCAAACACGACACCCATCTCCTCTGCGACCGCAGAAAACACAAAATCCTCATCCACAAACGGGATCGTCTCCGGGATCCCCCTGCCCAGTCCCCTGCCAAACCAGTCTCCCATACCGATCCCAAACAACGACTGCGTCAGCTGATAACCGGTACCATCCACATCACTCCATGGATCCAGCCAAATCCCGATACGCACTCTGACATGCGCAAACAGCCGGTATGCCACCACACCGGCCAGTCCTCCGATCATAAGACCGCCCAAAAGATAACGGTGTTTTCCTGTAGCCGCATACACCACCGCCAGATAGATCATGCAATAGATCAACGCCGCGCCCAGATCTTTTGACGCCACGAGCAGCAGCACATAAACAGCGGAAAGAATCGCGCTGAGAAACAGCCTTCCCAGACGGCATGTTTCATATAAGAGCCCTGCCAGGAAAAAAGCAAAAATGATCTTCACAAATTCCGACGGCTGGAAAGCAAGCCCAAAAATCTTCATGGACAGCTTAGAGCCATAGGAAACCGTACCCAGGGCATAAACAAACGCAAGCAATGCCGCGCCCAGAAATCCATAGACAAAAACAAATTTCTTTGTTCTCAAAACGGACAGCTTCCTGATCAGCAGCGGGATCACCAGACATAGCAAGAGCGATACCGCTATGATGATCAGCAGCCTTCGTGCCTTATCAAAGGAAAGTCTTGCCTGTATGATGAAACCGACACTAAGAAACAGTTTCATATGATTCATGATCTGACGATGATAATGCCCATAGGACAGCGCCATGAGCTTCTCAAAAAGGAACAGCGCAAAGACCTGTGCGTAAAACAGCACAAGATAATCCATATCCTCCGTGGATGCATATACACAGAACATTCCCAGCGCATGGATCATAAAAACGCAGACTGCCTGCCCTCTGTAGATTCCCTTTCGATGATCGTCATCCTTATACTTTAATGTGATATAAGACATCAAGGTATACGCCGCCATAAGCGCGGCAATTAGATACTTTGAGATCTCGCTGACGTATAGATTCATTATAAAACACCTCGATTAAAATGCCCCTTCGTATATCCCTTCCCTGCTTCTTCCTCTGTCCGTCCGAACATCTCCCTGCAAAATGCATTTTGAAAGCAGTCCATCACCCTGACTGTTTCAACGGCATCCTCTATCGTAAATTCCATTCTAAGCGCAGCCGCCTCCCCGGACTGATACAGACGACCGGCTTCCTGATGCAGTGACAGGGGAACACAGTTATATATCGTATTAAAACAATAATAGTGGTTCATCCTTACCGGGAATTCCCTGTTCTCCTGATCGATGATCCGCATCCCTGCTTTCGTGCGGTCACAGCCGCCCGTTGTATTGACGATACAGTTGGCGCTGTACATCATGGGAAGATATCCATATACGATTAATTCCCTTGCATCCTTTCTTATTGCATGGGAAAGCTCTTTTCGATTCAATTCAAGCGGCGCAGTATAAGATACGGCATGCTTTAACACGTCATGCTCCGCCCGGGCGTTCATGATATAGATCCCCTGATCCGCTTTAAGCTTCTGCCTTTTTGGCATCTCCTGCTCCGCAGCCGGATGATTCTTTCCATATCGCTCCGCATACTCCCCTGCTATCCCAATAGCGTCAAGACTGCCGCAATATATCCCTTCCGGCGGCATATCATCGGTGAGGCGCAGCGCTGTCTCAAGCTGTTCCCTGATCCTTCCGATATCCTTCTGGCGTATGATCTCCGGCAATCTGAGATACCACTTTTTTGAGGCTTCCGATATCTGCCGGAGCAATCCGGCTGCAATATCACGGCTTTGAAGCTCTCCGCCGTTACGCTCTTTTTTATACGCCCCATCCCCCAAGTCTTTCCCTGAAAGCATCATAAGATCCATGATCACGCCGTCCGCATATGGATACTTTAGAACCGTGCTCAACTGCTCCCTCGTCTTCACGCCAATCAGGATGTCCGGCTTTTTGTCAGAAGACTGCCCTCTATCTATAAAACGATCTTCTCCCTGCGATTGATTCAGTATTTTTGTATTATCTTTGGAAATCTCCTGCTGTAAGCAGCTATGGCGGTCATCAGGGAATAACGCCCTATCCAGCTTCTCAAGGACTATCCTCCGCAGATCCTTCAGCTGGCTGACTGCCGCAAAGGATCTCCCGTCGTTAATGATCTTAAGTTCCTTGATCTCATAAAAGGTATTACCCGTCTTACAGATCTGTTTTCGGATATCTTCATCGGAAACGGCGCGTTTTTCCGCCGCGGCAGCAGCCGCGCCTTCTGCCGACTCTTCATGATCATCCAGCCGCAAAGTCAGCCGCATCGGCTTCCCCTGACATACAAGGATCTCTCCCCTGACCGGATAACGCTTCCTTTCCGCAAGATAACGCCTGCGGATATCCTCCTTTAAGACGTCGCTGCAGCCGGAATAGGCAGGATCAGACAGACTGAGCATATCTTTAGAATTATGCCTGAAATAATATCCCTCCTGAAGCTCAGAACGGATATAAAGCTCCTTTAAAACCGCCCTGTCTTCCTTTGTCACTACATACTTTTCCCCATTTTCCATCCGGTCAATCACTTTACGGTAAACTGATGTAACGCCCGCCGTATATTCCGCCGCTTTCATCCGTCCCTCGATCTTAAAGGAATCGATACCGGCATCCATCAAAGCCCCGATCTGATCGACAGAGCACATGTCCTTCATGCTGAGAAGATAGGCGTCCTTTTGTCCCGGCAGATGATACTTTTTTCTGCAGGGTCCGGCGCATCTTCCGCGGTTGCCGCTTCTCCCTCCCGCAAGACTGCTCATCAGGCATCTTCCGGAATAAGCGTAACACATTGCCCCATGGATAAAACACTCCAGCTCCATCCCCGTCTTCTTCAGCTCCATAAGCTCCGCCAATGACAGCTCGCGTCCGGGGACAACCCGAGTCACATGATAGTCCTTCAGCAGTTCCATGCCCGCGGCGGATAAGACCGAAAGCTGCGTGCTTGCATGTATCTCCAGCTCCGGAAAATACTGATGCAGGCATGACAGCAGTCCCTGATCCTGCACGATCACCGCATCCAGCCCCGCCTGATACAAGCGGTCAAGAACGGAAAGCGCCCGCGGCAATTCCATGGTTTTTAACAGCGTATTCATGGTCAGATAAAGTTTTCTGTGATACAGATGAGCATAATGTATCATTTCAATGGTTTCTTCTATCGTCAGGTTTTTAGCGTACGCTCTGGCTGAAAATTCTTCTGTGCCAAGATATACCGCATCCGCTCCGGCATTGATCGCGCCGATCGCGCCGTCAACGTCTCCCGCCGGCGAAAGAAGCTCCGTTTTCCTTTTCTTTTCAGGCAATGCCAGCTACCTCCTAATCAGCCATTCCTTAGATATGATGAATGGCTGCCCCAAACAGGCAGCCATACTTACCTCATGCCGATCCGGCAATTATTTTTTCCGGTCCCGTAATTCCGTTTCCAATTGGACGATACGCTTGGCACTTTCATGCAGCTCATCCTGCGCCTGCTTAATATTTTCCCGAAGCGAATCCACAACCATATCCTTGTTGACAATATCATGCTTCATATCATAAAGTTCATTCTGCTTCGCTTTGATCTCCTCCTCCAGCTGCGCGATCTGCCTCTTTGCCTTAAAATACTCGTCCGCAATATTGAGCTCTATCAACCGGTGCTGCGTATCAGCATTGGCATGTTTAAAGGCATCCACTTTCTGATATTCGGAAATTTTATTATTAATAAAGGACGCTATCTTCTGAAGATGCTCCTCACTTTCATAACCGCTTATGGTAAGCACCTTGCCGTCAATCACAACCTGAACATCCGTCTTCTCCGTCATACGATCGTCCTTTCCTCCCTAATATGATTTCGCAATCTATATGTATATTATATATCATCACAATAAAGGTTTTCAAGTCCAAAATGGCGATAGGCTTCCAGAGTCGCCATCCTGCCGCGTGGAGTACGGCTGATAAAACCGTTTTTGATCAGATACGGTTCATATACATCCTCAATCGTCCCCGGATCCTCTCCCAATGCCGCCGCAAGCGTATCCAGCCCTACCGGTCTGCCGTTAAATCTTTCGATCATGGCAAGCAGGATATTGCGGTCCATCTGATCCAGTCCGTATTTATCCACCTCCATCAGATCCAGCGCATAATCCGCCGTTTCCTTAGTAATGCTGCCGTCAAACTTAATCTGCGCAAAATCCCGTACCCGCTTCAGCATGCGGTTGGCGATCCTCGGCGTTCCGCGGCTTCTGCGCGCAAGCTCCAAAGCGCCGTCGAGCTCAATGGGCACTTTTAATTTTGCGGCAGAATTCATGATAATATGCTGCAGCTCCTCTACGGAATAAAATTCCAGCCGATGTATCATGCCAAAACGGTCACGAAGCGGGGCTGTCAGCAGACCGGCTCTCGTCGTCGCGCCGATCAGCGTAAACCGCGGCAGCTCCAGACGGATGGATTTGGCGCTGCTTCCCTTGCCCAGCAGGATATCAATGGCATAGTCCTCCATTGCCGGATACATCACCTCTTCCACCTGACGGCTCAGGCGGTGGATCTCATCAATAAAAAGGATATCGCCCTCCTGAAGGTTATTTAAGATCGCTGCAAGCTCCCCCGGCTTTTCCACTGCCGGACCGCTGGTGATCTTGATATTCACGCCCATTTCATTGGCTATGATCCCCGCCAGCGTTGTCTTCCCCAGTCCCGGAGGTCCATAGAACAACACATGATCCAGAGATTCCCCTCTCTGTTTTGCCGCCTCTATAAACACCTTCAGATTTTCCTTGATTTTATCCTGTCCGATATAATCTTTTAACATCCTGGGGCGCAGGGTATTTTCAATCGCTGCATCCTCATCTGTATATGTGGTCTCGATCAGTCTTTTCGGCATATCTGCTTTCCTTTTCTTTTATCAGTTTTCCGCGTCCTTAGAAATATTTCAAAGCCAGCTTTAAGATTTGATCTGAATGCGCCGCATCCTCTCCGCTCTGTGCCAAAAGCTCCTTTAATGCCTGTTCTACGGCATGCTCCGCCTCCCTTGCGGAATAACCGAGCGCGATCAGGGCATCTGCCGCATCCCTTGCCTTCGGATCTTCCTTTAATGCCGTCCCCGGAACCGATTCCGTAATAGATGCTTCAAAATCCTGCGCGTTGATCTTATCTTTCAGGTCAATGATCACTCGTTCCGCTGTTTTCTTTCCTATGCCGGGCGCCTTTGCCAGCAGCTTGGCGTCTCCCGTCATAATGGCATATCTGATATCATCCACACTCATCACGGATAATATGGCAAGCCCCCCTTTGGGTCCGATGCCGCTGACGCTGATCAACAGCTTAAACAGTTCCAGTTCATCCAGAGTAATGAATCCATACAGATTGATCGCATCCTCCCGGACGCCGGTATAGGTATAAACCTTGACCTCTTCCCCACATTCCGGGAACTCATAGATCCGCCCCGGAGAGACATATACATTATACCCTACGCCCGATACCTCCACGACTATGCGGTCCGCAGTTTTCCACGCGACCATGCCTTTTAAATATGCATACATGGATCAAAAATCCCCTCTCAGCTGTATATTTCCGGTCAATTGCGAAACTCTCACAAAATCCTTTTCTATTGTGCCTCATTGACAATTTCGCAATCACCTGATAATATTTTTCAGTCTGCTGTAGCAAACCCGTACCAGAAATCCAATCAACAATCCCGCCAACAGTCCTGCCGCCAACAGGAACGGCACATACCACAGGATCGCCTGAAATCCCATCAGCGCTCCTGCCACCAGAAGCTGACCGGCATTGTGCATGACTCCTCCCGCCATACTGACGCCATAAAGCGAAAAATGCAGATTTCTTTTGAGCAATGCCATCACCGACAAGCTAAGGAGCGCCCCGGCAAGGCTATACAGTATCATAGACATATTGGACAACAGAAATCCCACCAGAATGATCCTCAAGACACTGATCAACGCCGCTTCCCTGATGGAGAACAGATACATGACAAGTATGATCACAAAATTGGCAAGTCCAAGCTTAATCCCCGGGATCGTCGGCGCAACCGGAACCAATGCTTCCAGATACCCCATAATAACAGCCAGAGCCAAAAGCATAGCCAGCCTTGCAAGACGCTTATTCAAATCGATATTCCTTCCTTACATAGTATCCGCTGACCCTCTCCACCTGCGCAATACCACGGGATGGCTCTCCCATCAGGGATATCTTATTTAAGCACAACATAAAATCTATGCGGCAGGCAGACAATCGTTTCTCCCGTCTGAGCAATCGCCGACGTATGGACACAGATCTGGTTGGCGCAATCCGCCTCCGATACAGCCACCGTTCCATCCGAGATAACGACGATATTGTAACCATTCTCTAGTTCCACCCTGATCGTCCTCTCGTACATAAGCGGATATCTTCCGATCTCCGTTTCGCCATCATACAGCACCACGGTCTGTCCATTTCCCCGTCCCCATGTCATAACAAGGAAAAATACTGCCACAAGCAGAACTACCGCTACAATGATTCCGTCAGCCTTTTTCATTGATATAATTGATCAGTCCTTCTGCTTTGATGATCTTCTGCATAAATTCGGGAAACGGCTGCCCCTGATATTCCTTTCCGGTAGTTTTATCCGTGATCACGCCGGAATCAAAATCAATCTCCACCTCATCTCCTGCGTTGATCTCTTTGGCAGCTTCCGGACATTCAATGATCGGCAGTCCGATATTGATCGCATTCCGATAGAATATCCGGGCAAAAGTCTCCGCAATCACACAACTGATGCCGGACGCCTTGATTGCAATCGGCGCATGTTCCCTGGAGGAGCCGCAGCCAAAATTCTTGTTGGCGACGATAATGTCCCCTTTATGAACCTTCTTCACAAATTCCGTATCAATATCTTCCATACAATGTGTTGCCAGCTCCGCCGGATCTGACGAATTCAGATATCTTGCCGGGATAATAACGTCCGTATCAACATTATCTCCATATTTAAAAACCGTTCCCTGTGCTTTCATAGTGTTCCTTTCCATCCTCTCTTTGACTTATACTATATCTACTTCAACTGACAAGGACACGAAATCCTGCCTGTTACCGCGCTTGCAGCTGCCACCGCGGGACTTGCCAGATAGATCTCGCTGTTCACATGTCCCATACGCCCCACAAAGTTACGGTTCGTCGTGGATACGCAACGCTCCCCTTCCGCCAGAATACCCATATAACCGCCAAGGCATGGGCCGCAGGTCGGAGTGCTTACGATGGCTCCGGCTTCAATAAAGATCTTAAGCAGACCTTCCTCCATTGCCTGCAGATAGACTGCCTGCGTCGCGGGGATGATGATGCACCTGATCCCCTGGGCAACATGACGCCCCTTCAATACTTTTGCTGCGATCCTCATGTCATCAATGCGCCCGTTGGTACAGGAGCCGATGACAACCTGATCGATGGCGATATCACCCACCTGATCGATGGTCTTTGTATTCTCCGGCAGATGCGGAAACGCAACCGTCGGTTTTAAGCTGCTTAAATCAATCGTGTAGGTTTCGTCATACTCTGCATCTTCATCTGCTTCATAAACTTTATAACTGCGTTTCGTATGCTCCTCCAAATATGCCTTCGTCTTATCATCCACCGGAAAGATACCGTTCTTGGCTCCGGCTTCTATCGCCATATTGGCAATGGTAAAGCGGTCGTCCATCGACAGCTCGGCAATCCCGTCGCCCGTAAATTCCATGGATTTGTATAGAGCGCCATCCACACCGATCATTCCGATGATATGTAAGATAATATCCTTGCCGCTGACCCATTCCCCCGGCTTTCCCGTAAGGACAAAGCGGATTGCGGAAGGAACTTTAAACCATGCTTTTCCGGTCGCCATGCCCGCCGCCATATCCGTGCTTCCGATGCCTGTAGAAAACGCACCTACTGCGCCGTAAGTACAGGTATGGGAATCTGCTCCGATGATCACATCTCCCGGCACTGTCAGACCTTTCTCCGGAAGCAGCGCATGTTCAATCCCCATCTCACCGACTTCAAAATAATTCGTAATCTCATTTTTTCTGGCAAAGTTACGGACACATTTGCAATGCTCTGCGGATTTGATATCCTTATTCGGCACAAAATGATCGGGCACCAGTGCAATCTTGTCCTTGTCAAATACGCTCTGCGTATTGAACTTTTCCATCTCCTTGATTGCAACAGGACTTGTAATATCATTGCCAAGCACGAGATCAAGATCCGCCTCGATCAGTTGTCCCGCTGTCACCTGTTCCAATCCGGCATGTGCTGCCAGAATCTTCTGCGTCATTGTCATTCCCATTTTTTTACCTCCATGCTGATTAAGCCTAATATTGTTTTCTTATATTTTTGTTTCATTTAAGTGGCAAAAATCATACAAAATATTATAGCATATAAAATTGAAATTGTGAACTGCTCCAAATGCCTAGATGATCTGCTCCAAATCCTCCAGCCGCCGGTATAACCGCTCCAGCTCTTTTCCAAGATCATCCAGCTCTTTTGCCCGCGAGTCCGCCATCCCGTGCAATTCATAATTTTGATTCAAAACATGGGCGATTCCGTTGGAAATATCCTCGCCCACCTGCATCAGTCCCTGCAGCTTCATAGTGATAAAGCCCAGCTGCTCATCTGTCTGACCGGATATTTTTTGTCCGTCTTCCTCCAGTTCTATACAAAAATTAGTCTGATCGTTGGCGAGTTTGACTGCATTTTTGGTACGGATCACCAGCATGGCAAGCTCATCTATCGTATCACGCATCTGCCGGTCCGTCTGCTTTATCTCATCCAGTGCAGCGGAAATATTCAGATTACCTCCTCCGCTTCTGGCATAATCCAACGATACATTTGCAGTGTATAGCTCCAGCTTTGACGCAATATTCTGAATATAAGCAAGATCATTATAGATCGTCTCGATCAGTTCTATGGATTCCTTCTGCATATCGTTTAATACGCCAAACGCCTCTTTCTGACGTTCTTTGTCATCCATCATCTCCTGATGGGAGCTGCTGCACCCCTGCAGTGACTCCCGGATGGATTCATAATCTTCCCCAAGGGATTGTCTGGAAAGCTTTAATCTTGTCGCCGCGGCATTGCCATCCTCTAAAAACCGGCTCATCATCTCCGACTGCTCCGCCAGCTGTTCATAATTCCTTTTCACGCCGTCGAGGCTGCCCTTGCACCGCTTCATATGATAGGAAAATCTTGATCTGCTCTCCTCTGATTCCTGAAACATATCCTGCAGATTGCCCTCTGCGGCGGACAGCGCATCCGACATGTCCTCCATCTCATCCATACGCTCCTCCAGATGCTTTGCAAACGTCTGCAGATCTGACGTATCTCCATAGATCCTGATCTTATCCTCAGCCAAAGCTGTCGCGATCTGATCAAGCGGTGCAAACATCTTCCTGATCTTGCGGGAAGTGTAGAGCGCCGAGAAGGCATATAAAATCAAATATATACAAAAAACACCCAGAATACTGATATAATAAACCTGCGTATCTTCCTCCGAAAGATAGAGCAGTATCGCGCTTGCGGCAAACACAACAAAAAAAGCGATGCCAAATACCACACCGATCAATTGATTGATCTGATCCGAAAATGAAACTTTTCCTTTCATAAAATACTAATAACCGTACCTTCCCCTCATCTGATAAAAGGGCCGGCAAAGATAGCCAGCCCTTCCGTCACTTCATCTTATCATGCACTGACTAATAAGTCAAAATGCATCCCGCTTTTATTGGCTCATTCTAATTATCAATCAGCTTGCCTTCGCCATTCCAGCTATAAAGCTTACGGATCTCCTCACCGACCTTTTCAGACTGGTGCTCAGCCGCCAGCTTCCTCATTGCTTTAAAGTGCGCCTGTCCGCCTGCCGGAGACATATCGAGTAAAAATTCCTTTGCAAAGGAACCATCCTGAATATCTTTCAGGATCTTCTTCATGGTCTTCTTTGTCTCCTCCGTGATGATCTTAGGTCCTGTTACATAATCACCATACTCTGCTGTATTGGAGATCGAATATCTCATGCCCGCAAAACCTGACTGATAGATCAGGTCAACAATCAGCTTCATCTCATGGATACACTCAAAGTAAGCGTTTCTCTCATCATATCCTGCTTCCACAAGCGTCTCAAAGCCTGCCTGCATCAGCGCGCATACACCGCCGCAAAGAACTGCCTGCTCGCCAAAGAGGTCTGTCTCTGTCTCTGTCCTGAAAGTCGTCTCAAGTACGCCGGCTCTTGCGCCGCCGATTGCCAGTGCATATGCCAAAGCCTTCTCCAGTGCCTTACCTGTAGCGTCCTGATGTACGGCAACCAGACAGGGCACGCCCTTGCCGGCCTGATACTCGCTTCTTACGGTATGCCCCGGTCCCTTGGGTGCGATCATCGTAACATCAACATCCTTAGGCGGAACAATCTGATTGAAATGAATATTAAAGCCATGTGCGAACATCAGCATCTTGCCCGCCGTCAGGTTCGGCTCGATATCCTTCTTGTACATAGCAGCCTGAAGCTCGTCATTAATAAGGATCATAATAACGTCAGCCTTTTTAGCAGCCTCTGCGGCAGTAAATACTTCAAAGCCCTGTTCCTCAGCTCTCTTCCATGACTTGGAGCCTTCATAAAGACCGATGATGACATTGCAGCCTGATTCCTTTGCATTCAACGCATGCGCATGCCCCTGGCTTCCGTATCCGATGACTGCGATGGTCTTGCCTTCCAATTCTGAAAGATTACAATCTTCCTGATAATAAATCTTAGCCATTTTTTCTTCCTCCTATTTTTTATGTATATTTAAGCAGCTGCCTAACACCCACATCCGCTTGGGATACCGGCAAAACAGCGATACCAAGCGTCGCGGCATCATACAGACCGCTTAATTATCCAGCCAGACAACATCCTTATTGCCTCTTGTCAATCCGGTAATGCCTGTCCTTGCCAGCTCCAGGATCTCATAGCCCTCCAGAAGCTTGATAAATGCCTCTATCTTTGACTGATTACCCGTCAATTCAATAATCATGCTCTGATTGCCGACGTCAATAATGCTTGCCCGGAATACATTGGCAATATTGATCACACTGTCCCGCGTCTGCTCGGAAACGCTGATCTTGATCAGGCAGAGCTCACGATAAACGGATTCTTCCGGCGCCAGCACTTTGATGTTACGCACATCCACCAGCTTTGCCACCTGTTTTTCGATCTGATCCAGGATCTCATCATCCCCTGACGCCACGATCGTAATACGCGTATATCTCGGATCGGCTGTCACGCCCGCCGTAATACTTTCAATATTATATCCACGCCTGGAAAATAATCCTGAAATCCGGCTCAGCACGCCAGATGTATTATCCACCAATAGCTGAAATACTTTTTTATTCACCTGAATAACCATGCCTTTCTATACTTAAATAAATTGTTTTTGATCCTCATATCAGATCCCACGAAAATAATATTAACAATATTAATAACAAAAGTCAATGTATCAGAACATCAATTCTCAGATTCCATACACTTGAGCAGCGCCAGCGTCCCTGTTCTCGCAACCTCCACGATACTGACCTGATTAAGCATTGCAAGAAGAAGCTTAATACGATCCGGTGTATCACAGATCTGCAGGATCATCATCGTTTTTGACATATCGACGATATCCGTCTTCATGATATCGCAGATCTCCATGATCTCTTTCCGATTATTTTTATTATATTTTACCTTGACAAGCATCAGCTCTCTGGCAACTGCCTGATGAGACTCATAAGTTTTGACCTTGATGACGTCAAGCTTTTTGTTAAGCTGTTTTTCAATCTGTTCCAGGATATGCGGCGTACCGGAACTGACGATCGTCATGCTGGACACCTCCGGCGAATCTGTCTCACCCACAGCAAGCGAATCTATATTAAAACATCTTCTGGCAAACAATCCGGCAACCTTGCTTAACACGCCGGAACGGTTTTCTACCAATACATTAAATATTTTATTCATGAAAACTGCACTCCTCTCCACGATTACACAAGATCCATCGGATCAATGATACACTCCATCAGATACGCTTCATCCTTCTTCAAAAATTCCTCGATCCGTTTATCGCATTCATTCATATCTGTCAGACGGCTGAATCTGATGCCGTATGCTTCCGCGATCTTCTCCAGATCCGGACTTCCATCCAGCGAAACGACGCTGTAACGATCCTGATAGGTAAAATGCTGGTACTGTCTGACCATACCAAGATAATTATTTTTTAATACGATGATCTTGACCGGCACGTCATGCTGCCGCATCGTCGCAAGCTCCATCAACGACATCTGAAACGAACCATCGCCGCAGACGGCAACCACCTGTTTCTTAGGGCTTCCAAGCTTTGCACCCATGGCAGCCGGGATGGAATATCCCATCGTCCCCATGCCTCCGGTGGTCAAAAAGCGTCCCTTCTTGACCACATGATAAGCACAGGACCAGATCTGGTTCTGTCCCACATCCGCCACATAGACCGCATCATCTTTCATCTTCAAGGATAATTTATTGATAAATTCCGCCGGATCCACATACTTCCGATCAGGACAACGTGTAACACGCATCTCATTTCTGTACTGCTTTAATTGATTGACCCATGCGTCATAATATCCATCGATCTCATATTCCAGCAGATCGTGCAGGATACTCTTTGCTTCCCCGACGATCGGAATAGTCGCACCGGTATTCTTGCCGATCTCCGCGGGATCCACGTCAATATGCACTAAAACGGTATCCTTCATGACGAGTTCCGGCTGATTGACCGCGCGGTCGGCAACTCTTGCGCCGATCAGCAGGATCAGGTCAGACTCCTTCATCGCCCTGTTAGCATAAGGCTTGCCGTTGTTTCCTACCATACCGAAATAATACGGATGATCCGTCGGCATCACGCCGATCCCCATCATGGTAGATACCACGGGGATCTGATATTCCTCCACAAACTCAAGCAATTCCTTCTGTGCGCCACCCAGGATCACTCCGCCGCCCGCACAGATCAAAGGACGGCTGGCATGCTCCAGCTCTCTTACCGCTTTCTTGATCTGAAGCGCATTGCCCTTGACCGTCGGCTTATAAGTACGCAGCTTTACATCTTCCGGATAATGAAATCCCTTGATCTCCTGCTGCTGCACATCGATGGGGACATCAATCAGCACCGGTCCCTTACGCCCCGTATTCGCAATGCGAAACGCCTCTTTAAATATCCTTGGGATATCATTGACATCCTTTACCAGATAACTGTATTTTACAAAAGATTCCACTGCTCCTGTAATATCTGCCTCCTGAAATACATCGCTTCCCAACAGCTCCGAATTAACCTGTCCGGTAATACAGATCAGCGGTATACTGTCAGCAAATGCCGTAGCGATCCCGGTGATCAGGTTGGTTGCGCCCGGACCGCTGGTCACTGCACATACGCCCGGCTTACCGCTTGTCCTGGTCAGACCGCTTGCCGCATGCGCGGCATTCTGCTCCGTACGCACTAAGACGGTACGGATCTTGGAGTCCATGATACTGTCATAAAAAGGACAGATCGCCACTCCCGGATAACCAAATACCACTTCTACATTTTCAGCTTCCAAACATTTTATCATTGCGTCTGCGCCATTCATATCCACAGATTTCCTTTCCTGTATAAAAATCTTACTTTAATTAAAACAAAAATATTTAAAACATTACTTATTTTATCAAATAACTACTTCGTTGACAATAACTCATTTCTACAATTGCAAAACTTTGAAAAAGCTTATTTGTGCAATTCTCCCTTAAAATCTCTGGTGGATGTGCACGGTATTTATGCATTAAAATAATATCGACAAGCGATAAACCTTGATTAACTTTACAATATATGGTATAGTATTCGTGTCAGTGAATACTATATTTATGCATCCCTGCAAAATTTAATAAAATAACAGGCTTTAAAACCAAAAAATCTGCAGCGTTTAAAAACGCATAAATATATATAATAATGCAGATACTACAGATATCATAAATAACGGTGAGGAAACATGAAAAAATATTCTGATTACCCAATTAGCAAGAAGTTCTGTCCGGCAGCCTGCATTGCACGGAAGGCATGTCTTTTATTAACAGCAAGCCTCCTTTTGACCGCCTGCGGAAAAAATAATGAAGAAGAAGAAATCAGCGCCTACCGGGAAAATATGACTTCATGCTATGAAACAATTGCGGCTTCCGCCTCCGCTCTGGACACAATCGATCCATCCGCCAACTCCGCAGTCACTGATATGCTTGCGCAGCTGGATCAGCTCAATACGGCATTTCAAGATATGGCAGCTTTAGAAGTCCCCGAAGAATACTCCTCCATCGAAACCATGGCGGATGATGCCGCTTTCTATATGAGCGAGGCATCCCGTCTTTACCATGAAGCGTTTGCTGACGGAGGTTATCTGCCGGATGTCGGCGCCGATGCAAAAGCACAATATAAAGCGGCTATGTCTTATCTCACTTATATTGGAGATATCCTGATGGGAGAACTTCCGGAAGGAGACGATGTCACGGTTACCGTAACATATTAAACAGCCCAAAGAACGCAAAAACTGGATTTAATATTAAATCCAGTTTTACTATTTATCTGTCACGCATTTTTTTCCAGATCCGCCGTCTTATTCTCCGTATGCTCCTCCGTCCCCAATTCTTCTTCCGAATCTATATCTTCATTATCATCAACAACTTCCAATCCCTTATACTTCCTTCTCCGAGACAATGTTTCCTTCATCTTATCCAGAATCTCCCCATAGCTATAAGAATGAAAATCGGGATAAGCTTCTAAGATACGTGTCTCCATGGAAACAAATTTCTTATTGATACCCTTTAATTTTACAACAAGGGTTTTGCTTCCCCTGACAATTTTAAAACGATTTAAATAAGCTTTTTTATTGTTCATCTTATCAAAGCCCGCCTCTATATTGCGGTCAATGGCATCATAGATCTCTTTACATTTACGGTTCAGATTACGCATGCCGATCACTGTCAGGGTAGCGTCCACCAAAAACAGCAGCCAGAAAAATACACCAAGCGCCACTCGGATATGTTCCGGTATTTTAGCCATCATTACGATTGTAAACGGATGGAGCACCTTGATCAGAAACAGAACGGCGATTCCAAAAAACGCGCCCGACACAACGCTGACACGCCCATTGATATTCAGGGGGAAATAGCTGTAATCCCAATATCTTGCATGAAAAATCTTTTCCAGCGTCCATGAGGTGAAATATTCTACCGCGCAGCAGGTCAATGCGGAAATCAGCACGATCTTAAAAGAACTTTCCACGCCGTCCAGCAGATAAAGATTCAGGACCGCCACAACGCAATAGATCGGCAGATAAGGTCCGATAAAACATCCCCTGTTCATCAGTTTCCCCTGCTCCACCAGTGAAAAAACCGTAGACTCATAAAACCAGCCGATAAAGCTGTAGAACATCATGACACAAGTCAGCGTAGCAAAATCCATCCCGAGAAGGAATGGCGTTGTCAATAATTCATACACGATTAATGTCCTCCTATCGTTTCCTGAAGCGCGCAAAGCTTATCCGCAATACAAAGCAGAACGCCTTCCCGATACTTTGGCGGTCTGACGGTCAAAGGAAACATATGGGACTGTATCATGTCTTTTTCGATATTGGTCAGTTCAAAATCCTTCGAAGCCTCACGCAGGGCCTTTCCCGGATGCGTAAAGCCGTGAATGGAATTTTTTAATGATTTTTCATGCCAGTCATAAAGGAAATAATCATGAAGCAGCGCCCCTCTGATCAACTCTTCCTCATGCACCGATATATGCAGACGGTGAGACATAAAATACGCCGTCTGCGCCACTTTGATACAATGCTCTTTGACAGTAGTCGTTCCATGCTGTATATATTGTTCATTTTCATCAAATCGGGAGTTCTTGCGGATTTCCTTCAATATAAGCCGAAATTTTTCCTCTTTATTAGCCGGAAGCCTTTTTTCCATAATCTTTTCAAACCTCTTCATCACAATATTATAGTTCATCTCCGATGAAAAAATGTCATGATCCTCATCTCTTGCAATAAAAGAATGAACTTTTGCGCTCATAACCCATTTCTTTATAGGTGATAATCTGCTCCGTATTCCCTATAAATAAAATCCCCGTCGGCACCAGCGAATGGCAGAACTTCTGAAATACCGCATCCTTTGCTTCTTCCGTAAAATAGATCAATACATTACGGCACACGATCATATGATAATCCTTCGGATAAGGATCCGCAAGAAGATTATGCTGCCTGAATACCACCCTGTTTTTTATCTCATCCGAGATCTTATATGCATCCCCGATCTTTTCAAAATACCTTTTCCGCAGATCAATAGGGACTCCGGCAACTGACTTTTCCCCATAAATCCCCACTTTTGCCTTCGCAAGGATCTGCTTGTCGATATCCGTCGCCGTGATTGTGATCTGAGCGATCGGGATATGTTTAGACAATGCCATAACCAGCGAATAGGGTTCATCGCCCGTAGAGCAGGCAGCGCTCCATATCTTCAGATTTTTGCCGAATTTACGGATCAGCTCCGGGATCACTACATCGTCCATATATTTCCACTGATCCGGATTACGGTAAAATTCGGAAACATTGATCGTCAGATATCCGACAAATGTTTCATATATTTCCCTGTCTTTTTTCAACAACAAAACGAAGCTGTCATAATCGGCAGCTTCATATTTTGTAATCAAGGCATCAATCCTGCGCTTCATCTGTTTTTCCTTATATGCGTTCAAATCTATGCCCGTCATCCTAAGGATTTGAATTTTAAAAGCTTCATAATCGTTCGGCACGATGACTCCTCTCCATAAGAGATATCTGTTTTATTCTTCTTCATTCCCAGCAGCATCCCCCATCTCCGGAGCAAGCTGCTTCATGCTTAAGCTGAGCTTTCTTTCTTCTACATTCAGATCAACCACTACCGCCTCTATCTCATCACCGATCTTTAATACATCGGACGGCTTCTCAACCCGGTATCTCGCGATCTGCGATACATGCAGCAGCGCGTCGATCCCCTCTTCAAGCTGCACAAATGCGCCAAAGTCCGCCATCCTTGCAACTTTACCTGTTACGATCGTCCCGATCGCATACTTATCAGCCGCATTTAACCATGGATTGTTTTCATCAAATCTGACACTCAGGGAGATCTTATCCCCTTTGATCTCTTTGATGATCACCTTCAGGGTATCGCCCTTGCTCAATACATTAGAAGGCTTATCCACATGTCCCCAGCTCATCTCAGAAATATGAAGCAGTCCATCCAATCCGCCGATATCGACAAATGCGCCAAAGGCAGTTACATTCCGTACAACGCCTTCGATAATATCTCCTTCATGGAACTTTTCAATCAGCTCCGCACGCATCGCTTCCTTACGCGCTCTCAATACTCTGCGGCAGTCGCCGATATATTTTCTCTTTTTCGGATTAAATTCCGTAACGACAAACTCCACTTCCTGCCCTTCCATCACGGACAGATCCTTAACTGACGTATCTGACGCAAGGCTTGCCGGGATAAACACGGGCACATCATCTACGATCACCTTTACGCCTCCCTTGATCGCTTCCGAAACAACTGCTTTCAGAACCGTTCCTTCATTAAACGCATCCTCAAGCACCTTGCTTACCTTTTCCGCAGCCAGCCTCTTATAGGACAATACGACCTGACCGTCTCCGTCATTCATCTTGAGCACTTTGACGTTGATCTTATCCCCCGGCTTCACAGCGCTTGTAAGATCAACGGCGGGATTGTTCGTGTATTCATGCTTTGTAACGATACCATCTGACTTATATCCGATATTAACAGCTATTTCATCCGGAGTTACAGTAATAACAGTTCCTTCCACCACGTCACCTACATGGATATTTTTAAATGAATCTTCCAGCATTTGTTCAAAAGATACTTCTGACATAGTTTTGAACCTCCTCTATAATATTATTCGGGGTGGAAGCCCCCGCTGTAATTCCTATCTTACGCACAGTATCGTCAACCTTTAACTCTAAATCTCTGCCAGTCTGGACAAAATATGTCCGGGCGCATTCCTGCCTGCAGATCTCATACAGCTTTTTGCTGTTAGAGCTTTGTGTGTCACCCACGACAATCATGATATCGGCATCCGACGCAATTTCCTTCGCTTCTGCCTGACGCTTTCTTGTGGCGTCGCAGATAGTATTCATAATATTTATATCATAACCTTTTTTCATAAATATTTCAATAAGTTCTTGAAATTTATTGTAGTTAAATGTCGTCTGTGAAACAATGCAAATATGTTTTTCGTCCTTTTCGCCCTGTTTTACGGGCTGATGCTGCTTGGTTTTAACAAAATTTTCAATATCCGCGCACGGATATTCTTCAGGCTCATACAGGAAGGCTTCCTCTTTTGTGGAGATCACCACGGCAGGTGTCTTTGACCACCCTCTGATGCCTTCCACTTCGGGATGTCCCGGATTGCCGATAATTACAATATGGCTATGTACACTCTCCCTGCTGACGATCTCATGGATGCGCTTCACAAAAGGACAGGTCATATCGATATATTCCAGTCCGTTTTCCTTCAGCAGAGTTATGATCCGTTCAGGCACGCCGTGGGAGCGGATGATCACCGTGCCGTTTCTTAAAGCTGCCAGTTCTTCCTCCGTTTCTATGATGCAGACACCCTTCTCCACCAGATCCCTGACAACTTCTTCATTATGTATAATCGGCCCATAGGTATAGATCGGCTTATTCTGTTTTAACTGTTCATAGACCTGATCCACCGCCCGCTTAACGCCAAAGCAGAAACCGGCGGTTTTGGCAAGTGTAATCTCCATGGGGTGCTCCTTTGATCTTTATGAGTTACACAACTTTTATCCTTACGGTTTATATAACTGTTAATCTTGCGGTTTACATAACTTTTTGTCAGAATAACTATGTTCCAAAAACATCATAAATGAAATCATTTTTGGAACATAGTTATTAGAACATTTATGTTCTGACTTCAAGTTATGCAAACCTCATTGATACATTATTGATCAAATCAACAAAGTGATCTTCTCTTTCAACTGATCTATCATATCAGTGAAATAATCTTCATCTTCACCTTCACCTAATCTATCATATCAGCGAAATGATCTTCTCCTTCACCTGCTCGATCGTCATATCCGATGTATCCAGCAATATTGCGTCCTCTGCCTGACGAAGCGGCGATATCTCACGATTTTTATCCCGCTCATCCCGCTCAATAATATCTTTTTCAATCGTATCTAAGTCACATACCTCTCCTCTGGCGGTCAGTTCGTCATATCTTCTCTTAGCACGCACCTTGGAGCTTGCGGTCAGAAAGATCTTCGGCTTCGCATCCGGCAGCACGTGAGTACCGATATCCCTGCCATCCATGACCACATCATGATCTTTAGCGAGCTTTCTTTGCAGATCCACCAATTTCACCCGCACCACGCCTTTTGCGGAAGAAACCGACGCCATGGCGCTTACCTCCTCCGTCCGGATCAGACCGTTGACATTCTCTCCATTCAGCCACACCTGCTGCTCCCCATCGACGAAACGAATCGATATATCCGCTGACGCAACACATTCCGCCAATGCCTTTTCATCTTCTATATCTATATGACTGCGCAGCAGATACAATGCCATTGCGCGGTACATTGCTCCCGTATCGATATAGATTGCATTCAGCTCCTTTGCCACCAATTTTGCAATGGTGCTTTTGCCGGCGCCCGCCGGTCCGTCGATTGCGATTACTGTCGCCATAGCCTGCCTTCTCCTTTTACTGACTGTATTTAAAAAAGATGCAGTATCTTCATCTTCCTATAAAAAGAAAGATACCACATCCTTTTTTATATTGCAATACAAATATTTGCAATGGAAACGCAGTTTTGACACGGAATTACATTATTCAGCCGAAATATTAAACATAGCCTCCGGATCGGCTCCCTGCATGCCGCTTGCATCAGAGCCTTCGATCCATACGTGGCAATCATTTGGATATAATTTTACTCTGATTGCGCTTACGGGAAGCGCTCCTGAAGCATTGTGCGACCTTAATGTAAGCTCATCCGCACCGGTTACACCCAGAATTTCCTTTACTGTTTCAGTATACTTATCCGTACCGGAAAGCAGAGAATAAATATCCTGTTCGGTATCCTGCATTTCCTTCATTACCTGACACGCAGCCGGATCAATCATAACATCCGGATCCATCTCCGAAGCTGCGGCAGCATATTGAATACAATCGCACAATAATCGATCATTGGAAACATTTTGCATTTCTATCCATTTTTCATCTGTCGTACAGACATACACCCACTCTAAATCATCAAAAACAACAACCCCATCCCTATCTGGCATCTCACAAGAAGTTATAATAAGATTGCCTTTCTCATCCAAATGCCCTATAAGTTCAGATTCATACCTACACCACGACGAAGATGTACGACTATAATACCTATAGCACCACGGAGCTGTATACCTAATGGTATACTGTTTCGTCTCAGCATCATATTCATATTGCCCATCCCCGTCATCATCAAAAGGAAACACTAACACCATAGCATATCGAGGGGGAATGGTTAAAAGACCGTAGTTATTGTGCCAATCCAGTATATCAATCTCACCGTCATACACAGCATCATACACATATTGTCCATACTGCAAAACGCCTTCCGGCTCACCCAATAATGTCGTCCGCAGCTCTTCTTCCTCCTGTTTCTGTTCTTCCTCAACTATAGTATTGAGTTCCTCATCCCGGCTTTCCGATGTTTCATCCGCCGTCTGTCCCTGAACATCACTTTCTGTTCCAATCTCTGTCATCTGTTCCTGTGCATCACTTCCTGTTCCAATCTCTGTCAGCTGTTCCTGAACATTACTTCCAGCTCCAATCTCTGTCAGCTGTTCCTGTGCGTCATCTCTCGTTTCCACATGTGACGCTTCCTTTTCTCCGCGATTTTTAATAACAACTACCACGCCTACGGTAATTACTGCCATGATCGCTGCTGCTATTCCTATTTTAGCTATTAATATTTTCATTTCTGCTTTCATGACTCCTCCTTTGATACCATTCGCAATGCCGGCAATCGCATTTTGCCCTGCCATTTAAAAATCTATAACTTTCTGAGTTGGTTTCCAACCTATCTATTTATCCAAGCTATCTTCCTTCAACAGAAAATCGTAGATGCTCATTGTCAGGACCCCATCATCATCATACCATGGTTTGGTGATATCCTTTACAATGATGATCTTCTTAAATGAATCATTGACATTAGTAAGTGATGCTCTTTCCTGCGCTCTCTTTTCCTCGTCTGGAATACTGAAAGCCGACTGGATATAGTAACGCTTACTACCCATATTTGCCACAAAATCAATTTCAAGCTGCTTCTTTTCCTGCACCCCCTCTTTTGTTCTGTTCCGTTTTGGGACTACACCCACATCTACCTGAAAGCCGCGGACACGCAGCTCGTTATAAATAATATTTTCCATAAGATGCGTTTCTTCCAGTTGTCTGAATCCAAGTCTGGCATTTCTAAGTCCAACATCTTCAAAATAATATTTTAAAGGCGTGCCAATATACTTCCTGCCTTTTACATCATATCTGCTCGCTTCACTTACAATAAAAGCATCCTTAAGATATTCAATATAAGCCCTGATCGTATTAAGGCTGATATCAGAGCCTATCACGCTTTTAAATGTTGCCTCTATTTTGGAAGCATTAGTCAGCGAACCAACACCGGATGCAAGGACATTGATCAGAGCATCCATCTCCTGCGCTTTTTCTATATGGTGGCGTTCAATGATATCCCTGATATATGTCTCTTCAAATAATCTTGTGAGATATTCCATCTTCTGTTCATCAGTATTCATTGTAACGGTCAATGGAAGCCCTCCGTAATTTACATACGAACTCCATCCTTCATACTTATCACCTTCAAATACTTCCATGTATTCTCTGAAGCTGACAGGATACACATGGATCTCATCACCACGCCCTCTAAACTCCGTAATAACATCCTTTGATAAAAATTTCGAATTGCTTCCTGTTACATAAATGTCTGTATTTCTGATATGAAGAAGTGAATTAAGCACTCCTTCAAATTCCTCCAATAACTGCACTTCATCAAGGAAAATGTAATAATCACCGTCATCCGTGATCTTCCCTTTTATATAATCAAGAATGACATAGGGATCTCTGTATTTCTTATTTTCCAGCATATCCAGTTCGATTGTTATCAGATGGTCTTCCGCAACGCCTTCTGATTTCAGGTAGTTTTTAAATATGGTAAACAGAAGATATGATTTTCCCGAACGTCTTATTCCTGTGATCACCTTTATCATTCCGTTATGCATGCGGTTTATTATTTTTTTCAGGTAAATATCTCTTTTTATTTCCATATCGTCCCCTTGTTGATGATTTAGGGATATTGTGCCCTCTTTTTTCAATATTATATTCTTTTATTTAAAAAATATCAACCTTTATTTTGATAAATTAAGGAACTTGTGCCCTCTTTTTTCAATATAAAGTTCTTTCCTTCGGCAGAATCGCTGCTGATACCATTCGCAATGCCGCCTATCGGGTTTTGCGCTGCCTCTCCTGCGGTTGCAGCCGCTCAGCCTGTACATCACCGTTCCGGCTGGAAGGAGATTGCCCCATCTACCGAAGGCTTTTGGTTTATCTATCACAATCTTTTCTTAACATATGCCATTTTCTCCTTGTCACAGTCTTACCTATATTTTTTAATTTCCATCAAAAAATCATAAGATGTTTTTGAAACAAAAATAGCACCATAATATTTCGCCATTTCAATTTCAAATCCGCTATCCTTTCCGGACATGAGAATGAACGGAATGTCTAAATGCTTTTGTCTGAGAAAAGTTAATATGTCTATCCCTGTTCCGTCTTTCATTTCCAAATCAGAACAAATTAAATCCATATCCATTTTATTAACTAATGACATTGCTTCTGAAACACCTGTCGCAGTATGGACTTCAAAATCTTGTTCTAATGCCTGTGCCAAAATTTTTAAGAAATCTACGGCATCATCAACTAATAATATCCGTTTCATGATTTTACCTCCAATAGGCGAACTATCTTATCCGTGATTTCCCAAATAAAATATATAATTATGAATAATATGCCCGCAGGTATCAATAGAACTCCAACTAAGACAGCATTTGTGCCCATTATTATATGGGCACAAATGTTCAGACTGTAGACAAAGCGCCTCTGGCAAATCCTAAGCCAGAAGCGCTTTTCTCATTTCGGGTGCAAAAGTCATGCCCTTAAATTTATTTGCAGCAAAACCCAGTCCTATCAGTCCTTTT
>VIDN01548450.1_pt1 | contig 37711 bp, 32 predicted proteins | sample 5025121 | NCBI WGS metagenome assembly VIDN01 (sample SAMN11852952, study PRJNA449069) | gut metagenome | isolation source: stool from female vole | host: Microtus ochrogaster | place: USA:Florida | collected 2017 | reverse complement strand
GGAATTGGCTATATAATACAGGTAAGGGGCGGAATCCGAAAATCCGGTTTCTGCCCCTTAAGCAACCATTCACATATCTTATATCAGATTTTGAGTTTACACAAAACTTGAAACGGTCTCAAGATGTTAGATTTCCAGAGTGTTAACGATGTATGACATAACGATAATGTAGCATATCTACACCTCGGAAGTGCTTTGTCCAGGTATCTGCCATTGTCATACCATTTCTGATAGCTACATTTTGAGAAGCAGTATTCGTGTTTCTGATAATGGAACAAACTTCATCTGCTCCTAATATCTCAAAGGCATACTTTTTACAAGCCTTTGCAGCTTCTGTTGCATAGCCTTTATGCCAATAGTTTCTATTGAAAAGGTATCCTATTTCAAGATCCTCCTCGTCTTTCCATGGCTGCATAGTAAGTCCGCATTGACCGATCATCGCATCAGTTTCTTTTAAAATTACTGCCCATAAGCCAAAATTCCATTTTTGATATCGGGAAATCTGTCTGTCAAGCCATTCGTGAACTTCATTATCGTTGAATGCACCTTCATACGCATACATGGTATTTTCATCCTGCAAGATTTTACACAAAGAATGGAAATCCCCCTGATTCATCTCTCGCAGATATAAACGCTCTGTTTCAAGTATCATATTTTCCCCTCCACAATTTCCATATTATCAAGTGCATATTGCAGTGCCATCCCAATTAATTCATTTCTGGAATGATTGGTTTTAGCGGAAAGTTCATTATATTGTTCCTGCAATTTTTTATCGATACGAATTGTCATGGTGACCGTTTTATCTTCTTTTGGTGTAACAACAAATTTATTCATAGGGTTTCCTCCATAAACTTCTCTTCTTAATTATAATTTGAAATCTCACCGCAAACTATGACACAAATTGCATTGAAAAAACAATTTACATACGAGTTGAAAAATGATATAATTATAAAAAAGTTAGGAAGAAAACTGATTCAATCTGTGCCTGCTTAAAAAGAAAGTATGTTTATTTCAAATAGCAGTCCGGAAAGATTCTAAATTATTATGCTCCGCCAACGAGGTTTACATAACTCTAAGCTTGAAAATCTATGTTTCAAAAATGATTTCATTTATGATGTTTTTGAAACATAGATTTTCAGGCAAAGAGTTATGTAAGCCGGACAACCGGATTGCCGGACATATAGAGATTATATTAAATGGCAATATATGTTAATTTTTATCCAAAAATATAGTATTTTAATGCAATCTTAAGAATTAATTTGCAAAATAAGGTTGCTATTTTTTGATATTTGTTTAAAATAGGATTTAGGTTTACATAGTAATATAAATTGTCGACTGATGATTCTCGGAAGATTTTAAGGATAAACAGTCCCACACCGGCTAAAAAGAGGGATAAGCCTGTTGTTGGGAGAATAAGATATACAGATACAGATTTTACGGATTTTTTTGCAACGCAATTTTTTGATGGCTAAATGCATTAACGAATAAGGAAAGTCATAGAAGCTACAAGAAACCAAAAGAAACTAAAAGGAAAGGCGTGGTATGACATATGGCGGAACCGGTGATCAGGGTAAAAGACTTGTATAAGATCTACCGGATCGGCGAAAACAGGGTGCGGGCGTTAAACGGTGTGGATTTCAACATAGAAAAGGGAGAGTTCTGCTGTATTGTCGGAACCTCCGGCTCCGGTAAATCAACATTGTTAAATATGCTGGCTGGTTTGGAGAAGCCGACCAAAGGGGAGATTGTTATTGCAGGGGAACATATAGAGAAGAAAAGCGAGAGCCAGCTTGTGGTATTCAGACAGGCGCATGTAGGATTTATCTTTCAGTCCTATAACCTGCTGCCCAATATGACGGCATTGGAGAATGTGGCGCTGCCATTGACATTTCAGGGAGTAGATAAAAAAACCAGACTGAAGCGCGCAGCGGCGATGTTAAAGATGGTAGGTCTTGCGAAATATATCAAGCACAAGCCCGGGCAGATGTCCGGCGGACAGCAGCAGAGGGTCGGTATCGCAAGGGCACTGGTGGTAAATCCGGAGATTATCTTTGCGGATGAGCCTACCGGAAATCTGGATTCCAACACTTCGCTGGAGGTCATGCAGCTGATCCAGAAGATCGTCAGGAAGAAGAACCAGACACTTGTTATGGTTACCCATGACAATTATCTGGCAGGATTTGGAGATAAGGTCATCCACATCAGGGATGGAAAGATCTTAAAGATTGACGATAACAGAGGTCATCCTCAGGCAGTGAATCCCGATGGGCAGAATACAGAAATAGACCCGCCGGAAAGCGTGGGACAAAACTTAGAAGCGGCAGAAGAAACAGTAAGTTAATCAATGGGAGGAATGAGATATTATGAAGGCAATACAAAATATGCTGTTCAAAATGATGACAGGGGCTGTGATGGCGGTGCTTATGGTATGCGCTGCATTTATGATATCCACCCCTTTGGTTGCGGGTGCGACGACGATACCGCCCACGCCCACCGTATCATCTAATGTTTCAGAATGGGATACAAGGGATCCCGATGCACAGATCAATGATTCAGATCGTTCGATTGCCTATATTCTGATCATAGACCATATCAACAGCATGAAAGCCAGGTATGATCTGACGGATGAGTCTTTACGCAAGATCGATGAGATCTTTTATCAGGCCAATGTCTATATTGCCAATACGACAATGACCGTAAGACAGCTGCAGGCTTATGTTGTTACGGTGGAAACGAATCTGGACAGTGTTCCCGGGCAGACGATCCCGTCTTCAACGAGCGGATTTCTTTTCCTTTGCAATGAGGTGCCGGTAACCGATGCAAGATACGGACAGCCGACGACATTGACGCTTGCGCTGATCAATCTGGGCAAGGAGGGCGTTACGGATGTAGTAATCACACCGACGGTTTCGACGAAGGTTTCCGAGTGGCCCTTTGTCATCAAGACCGCGACTGACGCAAGGATGATCGCGGCGCTCCCGGCGGCGGATTCAGTAGAGCAGTCATATGCCCTGCGGCAGGAGGTGTCATGGGATTTTGTTGTGGCGGCAGATGCCATGACGGGTACGTATCCCTTGACCTTTCATGTGAAATATTATCGAAACGGCGGAATAGAGGAGACGGATCTTACGACTTATATGAATATCACCGGTGCGCCGGAAAACGGAACGCTGGAAAGTCTTACCCCGACGACGGGCAATACTTCCACGCCGAGGATCATTGTGACCGGATTTTCTACAGATCCGGCAGAGGTATATGCGGGAGATACATTTAACCTGACGATCGACGTACAGAATACGTCTTCACAGACGGCGGTTTCCAATATCCAGTTTGATCTTGCGGCGGCACAGGCAGGGGATGATAAGGATACGACATATGAGGCTTTCCTGCCGACCTCCGGTTCCGCTACCATCTATGTGGACAGGATCGAACCGGGAAAGACGACGCAGATCAGCATTGAGATGACTGCCAGAAGCGATCTGACGCAGAAGCCTTACGTTATCGAAGTGAAGGCCAATTATGAGGATGATATTTTTAACAAATATCAGGCGGCTTCCAACCTTTCCATTCCTGTCAGGCAGAATGCAAGGGTGGATACCGGCGAGGCGGAAGTGCTTCCGGATTCCATTGCCGTAGGCGGCAGCACGAACATTATGTTCAGCGTCTATAATATGGGTAAGACCACATTGTACAATGTGCAGGTTACCTTTGAAGGCGATACGGTCTCCGGCGGCAATACGTTTATCGGTAAGATCGAGCCGGGAGCTACCGGCAACGTGGATGCCATGGTTGACGGCATTGCGCCGACTATGGATGAAGGATATATCACTGCGGTGGTGTCCTATGAGGATGAGTCGGGTAATGTATCCACGCTGGAAAAAGAGATCATGCTTTATGTCTATGAGGATAATTATGACAGCTTTGGCGAGGGAGATTTTTTTGACGATCCGATGATGGGCGATTATGGAGATATGGAGGGCGGCGGTCTTTCCGTCGGCTGGATCATCGGCATCATAGCTGCGGTTGTTGTGGTGATCGCGGTGATTGTAGTGATCATTATCGTAAAGAAGAAAAAGAAGAAAGCTGATCTGTTAAAGGATCTGGAAGATATTGAATCCTTAGATGACTAAAATGAATAGGAGCAGGAAGCGCCGCGTAAAAAGCGGCGCGGAAATGCGTTTTTCATTCCTATTTGAGCCGCCAAAGGCGGTATGGGGGATTATTATGAAGCTAATAGATTTGCTGCGTATGAGCGGCGGCAGCTTGTTTAAGAGAAAATTTCGAACCATATTAACGGTGCTGGGTGTAGTGATCGGTACGACGTCCATCATAGTGATGCTTTCGCTGGGTATCGGTATGAAGAGCGCCATGCTGGAGGAGATGTCATCTTATGCCAGTCTGACGACGATTGAGATCTATCAGCCTAACCGATGGGGTCCCAGTTCTGATTCCGACACGGAAGAACTGTTTCTTGATGATGAACTGGTGGAGATGCTGCGGGGGATAGAGCATGTAACGATGGTTTCTCCCCAGTTTGAGATCTGGGCGATCATCCGTATAGGAAACTATGAGGCCAATACCAATATTGTGGGGCTTTCTCCGGAGGCGATGGAGCGTATGGCGATCCCTCTGGCACAGGGGAGCTACCCTCAGCCCGGAGCTCCGCTTGCTTTTATCTATGGTAATGCGATGCCCCAGTATTTCCGCAATACTAAGACAGGAACTTATGAATATTGGGATACCGGCACCCTGCCGCCTATCGATTTGTACAATGATACTGCTTATGTGATCTTTGACACGGATCGCTATTGGATGGCGGGAAGCCTTGACGAAAACGGACAGCTTATTCCGCAGCCGAAAAAATATTTGATTGAAGCCTGCGGTATGGTAGAGGGCGACGTCGATGATTGGAATAGTTACAGCTATGGCGTATATTGCGATATCGATGCGTTAAAGACGCAGCTGCAGCAGGTATTTAAGGGGCGCGTGATCCCGGGACAGCCGACGATGAAGTCCGGCAAGCCATACAGGGAGATCTTTTATTCCACGATCAATGTGGAAGTGGATGATATGGATAATGTTGCGGATGTGCAGAGCCTGATCAATTCGATGGGTTATGAGACCTATGCGGCATCAGAGTGGATCAGTTCGGAGATGGATCAGATGAATGTCATTCAGGCGGTGCTGGGCGGCATCGGTGCCGTATCCTTATTTGTCGCGGCGATCGGTATCACCAATACGATGATGATGTCTATCTATGAACGGACGAAGGAGATCGGTATTATGAAGGTGATCGGCTGCAGGATCCGGGATATTCAGACACTGTTTTTGATGGAGGCTGGGTTTATCGGATTTATCGGGGGAATCGTAGGGGTAGGACTCAGCTACGGACTGTCGGTTGTCATCAATAATCTCGTGGCGCAGAGCGAATTTGGCATTGAGAGGATTTCACGGATTCCGCTGTGGCTGTCGCTGCTATCGATCGTATTTGCCATCGGTATCGGGATGCTTTCCGGGCTGTTCCCGTCTATCCGCGCTATGCGTCTGAGCCCGTTGGCTGCGATCCGGTCGGAATAAGCGTGAGAAGAACTTTCATAAAAAAAATTAAGAAACCACTGGAAAATGATATATTTTATAGTATAATAGAATCAGGAAAAAATACATGAGGGGTCAGCGCGAGTTTTATGGAACTTTCGGAAATCGGGAAAATATGCCTGCGGTGTATGAGGATTAGTGATGATGTCGGAATCTGCCCTCATTGCGGACGTGAAAAAGTGGGACAGCTGACATGGTCGAAAGCGCTTGCACCGGGAACAATATTAAACAATAAAATATTGATTGGCAATATTCTTGGAAAAGGCGGCTATGGTATCACTTATATCGGATACGATATGCTGCTTGAATATCGTGTTGCCGTAAAGGAGTTTTTCCCTGACGAGATGGTTGACCGTGGGGAGGATGGCAAGACAGTCCTTGTATTGGATGAAGTCAACGGTGAAGAATATCAGCGTGAGACGACGGCATATTTAAGGGAAGCAAGGGTGCTGGCGGAATTTTCCAAGTTTCCCGGTATAGTTGCCATTAAGGATCTGTTTTATGAGAATAATACAGGTTATTTGGTTATGGAATTTTTGGAGAACGGCAATCTGCGCAAGTATGTCGATGCGCAGGGTGGATGGCTGGGCGTGAAGGAAGCTCTGGAATTGATGGAACCGGTCATCAGCGTTCTCGGAAGGCTTCATAAGTCCGGTTTGATCCATCGGGACATTAGTCCTGACAATATCATGATGGATGAAGACGGCAGCATGAAGCTGATTGATTTTGGCGGTTCGAAGAAAGTCGGACTGAACAATCAACAGGTATTTCTTGGAAAATGGGGATTTGCCCCGTTGGAGCAGATGCTCAGCAGGCTCTCGGAGCAGGGACCATGGACGGATATCTACGGTATCTGCGCTACACTTTACTGCATTATGACCAGCGAAGTTCCGCAAGCATCTTATGAACGCAATGAAAAGGATGAATTGATCGATATTGCACAATATAATATTAACATTGATAAAAAAGTTGCCGCCTGCATCATGAAAGGTCTGTCCATGAATGCCAAGGATCGGCAGCAGAGCATAGATGAATTATATAAGGATCTGTATGGTATATATCCGGATGAGAAGAACGCTTCCGTCGGCAAGGTTTCGGAAGAAAGGGCGAAGATTCTGATGGACAGGACGGGACGTATCTGGTTCGGTGAGTACCCGATGAATGAGATTAGTGGCGCGCAGTTGGATTCCGATATCGTATATGCGGAATATGATCAGGAGCAGGTGGCTGTCGTCAATGGAGAAAAATATCTGCGTATGCCGGTTTACCGGACGCATACGCAGGAAAAGGATCTGCTGAGCAGTGTGATGAAGCCGAAACAGGAGCTCACCGGATACCGTTATTTTAAATTTAATATTCTGCCGTGGAAGATCGTGCAGCAAAGGCAGGACAGGGTGACGCTGCAGTCCGAATATATCATTGATTTCCAATCATATGATCATGTTAAGTATCTGAAGATGTCTGATAAAGAAGTTTCCAAGGTGCGGAAAGGCATCTGCTGGGAAAAGAGCAGGATCAGGGAATGGCTGAACAGTGTCTTTGCGCGGCGTGCGTTTAAGGATGCGGAACGGCAGATGCTTCAGGTGACAGGGATCAATACTCCGGTATCGGCGCTTTCTGATAAGATCACTTATGACAAGGTTTATATCCCTTCTATTGAAGAAGTCAGATATGGATATGATAAGGATCTTTCTTTGCAGCGTGGGATGGCAAGAGAGCGGCGGCCTTTGGATGAAGCACCATGTTCACAGTATGTTGCTGCTTTAGCGGACGGAATATTTCATCAGAACAGTTATGGCCTGCGTTCGCGGGGACATGTTGATGAGGATGATTCCTATATTTGCCAGGAAGGTTTTGAAGGTCATGCCATGATTAATAATAAGCTGGATAGCTGGATGTTGAATAAATGCATGGGAATCCGCCCGATTATCTGCATTAAAGAGGATGATATTGAGGATATGACATAAGGTGCGTTCTATTCTAGGGCGTATCAGTTACATATAATCAGGGAGTAACAGATGAGTACATATGTATTAAGTGATGTCCATGGACAATATAATGCATACAAAAAAATATTGGACAAGATACATTTTTCTGAAAATGATTTTTTGTACGTTCTTGGCGATGCGATTGACAGGGGACCGGAAGGCATCCGCCTGATTCAGGATATTATGAATCGGGAGAATGTGGAGCTGTTGTTGGGGAATCATGAGTGTATGCTTCTTAATGCCATGGAATATCTTCGCCAAAGGGCGGCCGGTGAAGTGGAGGATGAGATCTATGACGGTTTTACGCCTTATGAGCTCTGGGTGCATCCCTGCAACGGCGGAGAAGGGACATGTCTGGAGCTGTTAAGCATGCCGGAGGAGGAACAGAAGGCGATCGAGGAGTATCTTAGGAGTCAGTATCTGATCAGAAGGATCAGGATCGGAGAGACAGCCTATCATTTATCCCATTCCTATTCTTTGCAGAAGCGTTTTGGGAAAGGTGTCAAATATGCCGGGACGCCGCCGAAACAGGTGGAGGAGATTGTGTGGGAAAGCATGTTTGATAAGCGGGGGCTTGCCGAAGATTATGTGCGGCCATGGGCATATATCAGGGATGTCTATGTTGTAGGACATATCTTTACGCAGAGACTTGGAGAACTGGATGAAAGCGGTCGCGGATGCATTTATGAAAAGGAAGATTATCAGGGATATCATGTGATTGATGTTGACTGCGGTATGGCATTGAACAGCAGATCCAGCCAGCTTGGCTGTCTGTGTCTGGACACGGGAGAGAGATACTATGTTCCGCTTTTGGAGGATTGACAAGGAATGTATTTCATAGGGTTAAAAAATATTTGATAAATTTTTGATAAACCGGAGGTTTGAAAGCATGGCTGCAACAGAGAAAAGTGTGATTCCTAAGGGAATGATCATTGAGGGTGATGTCGTCATGGATGGCGATCTGGAGCTGGTCGGAGAGGTCAGGGGCAATGTTGCTGCAACCAATCTTGTCGTTACCGGCGCTATCAAAGGCGATCTGGATGTTGACCAAAGGGTGGATATTGAGAAAGGATCCATGGTCATGGGAAAAATTGCTGCCGGAGAGATCAATGTCGCTTTGGGAGCCGTCTGCGAGATCAATATGGAAAAATCATATGCAGATCAGAGTGCGGCGCAGTTTTTTGCCGATTATCTTAATAAACATAAACCGTCGACTGCAGATGACGTTTTTTGAAAAAAATACCAAACATAATTTTCTTATGATCACAAATACTATCATCAGGGTAAGCGCAAAAAAGTGTTTATCTTAAAATATATAAAGCAGATAAGTATTTATGGAGGTAAGAAATTATGGCAAGCTCAAAGTCTAACAAGACAACAGTGCCTGAAGCAAAGGCAGCTATGGATCGTTTTAAAACAGAGGTAGCTTCTGAGTTAGGTGTAAACCTTAAGGATGGTTACAACGGTGATATCACTGCTAAAGAAGCAGGAAGCATCGGCGGCGAGATGGTTCGTAGAATGATCAAGAAGCAGGAAGAAATGATGAAGTAAAAATAAGAAAATTGCAGGATTGCATTTTTCGCAGGAACGGCATGACTTTGGTTATGCCGATTTCTGTTATAATAGATAAGTTATTGAATAAGAATAAAAAATAGGAGCAATCGTTATGGGGAAAAAAATTGCCGTTGTAACCGGAAGACTGTTGCTGATCGTTTTGGTTACGATCGTGATTTTAGTTGGTACGCTCTATATTATGCTGAGAAAGTGCTGTAATGGACCTTCTGCTGCAGCCCGCAATTTATTTGTGACGACGATCCTGGAAACGGGACAGTTGAAATTTCTGGCATCATGGGTGTGTACAGACGAAGAGATACTGGAGATTGTGGACAGCAATTCCATGCAGGCAATGAACGCTGATGTAGACGCTTCCATGATCACGGTGGAAGCCGGAAAAGAAGACGGCCCGGAGACTGACAGTCTTATGGAAGGCATCGAAACGGAAGAGTTTGATGAAAACGGAATCCGCATTGAGGAGATATCGGGACGATCGTTTTATGCAAAGCTGATGATTGTGAAAGATCCTTCGCAGGTACGCGTTGGGAGTACATATCCATGGTCGGAGTATGGCAAAGAGCTGGATAAGATCGTGTCGGCTGCGGGAGCAGTTGCCGGGGTGAACGGAGGACTTTATGTGTCTGAAGAAAATAAAGGCGGACACCCGCTTGGCGTTGTCGTACAGAATGGCAGCATCATACATAACAAGCTTTACGGACTGACAGGCATCTATATGATCGGTTTTAATAATGATGATATTCTTATAATCAAGGATCTATCCGATATGACGGAACAGGATTTTGAAGACTATGTACAGGAGACGGGGATACGTGATGCCGTGGCGTTTCAGGAAGAAAGCTCAGACAAGAACAATCATTTTGTGCAGCTGATCATTAATGGCGAAGCAAGAAAGATGGACGGACAGGGCAGCGGCGCCAATCCGCGTACTGTGATAGGGCAGAGGGCTGACGGTGCCGTGCTTCTGCTTGTCACGGATGGAAGGGGCGCGTCAGGACATCTTGGCGCAACTGCGTCTGATCTGATCGAGATCTTGCAGCAGTATGGTGCGGTCAACGCCGCCAATCTTGACGGGGGAAGCTCATCGACCATGGTGTATAACGGCAGGTATGAAATGGCAAGCACGACTTTTTATTATCAAAATTCATCATGGAAGCTTCCGACAGCTTTTGTTGTGATGCCGAAGCCATGAAAGGGGAGCAAATGCCGATGAAAAGAAAAAAGATTTCCGTTTATTGGACCGGGCTTGGCATATATACAGTTATTCTGCTGATATTAAGCTGGCGATTCTTAGACTATACCGATAAAGCCCTGATACAGTATGAAGCTTCGCAGCCGGAAGCCGCGATGGAAGGTTATATGGCAGAATTTCAAAATATGCTTGCAGACGGTACATTATGTGAAAAGATAGAAATGCCGGAGGTACCAAATGCGTTTGAGCCGGAGGATGCCTATAACGAGCTGTATGAAGCGCGTCTTGCGGATATCGGCAATTATTCTTTTGGCAGGGATGATGACGGTTATTCGACGCAGGAGCCGGTATATTGTATATATGGTGATGGCGTGCCTGTTGCGAAGGTGACGCTTTCGGCATCAAATGAGCGCACTATTTTTGGGATTCTTACGATAATGGACTGGGAAGTGAAAACAGTTACGCCGGTTCTGGACACAGAGCTGAAAAGTTATACCTTGCAGATTCCGGATACATACAAAGCCACGGTAAACGGCATTGAACTTAAAGATAACAGTCTGACGGGAACGATCATTGAGAATCCGGAGTTTGCCAATGTGTCCCTTTATGTAAAAATGCCATATCAGGTGGAATACGCGGTTTCGGAGCTTATCAATGAGCCGGAGATCAAGGTCTTTGACGCGGATGGCAGGGAAGCCGCATTTACATGTGACGAAGCCGGAAATGTCTATGCGTCAGGAAACCGGATCACGCAGATTCCGGAAGAACGGTACGATGACGCCCTGAAGATGGCGCAGGCATGGGATAATTTCCTGACAAGGGATCTGGGCGGTGAAAATAATGGAATGTCGGTGATACAGAAATATCTGATCAGGGATTCTTATTACTGGAATATCGCCGGTGATTATGCGCGGAGTGTGGATATCACCTATATCAGCGAGCATACCTTATCGGGACAGCCATATTCCGATATTGAGATCAGCGATTATATTTCTTATGGAGAGAACTGCTATTCCTGTCATATTTATTTTGAGAAAAATATGATACTGACATCAGGCGCGCGCAGGGTCAATACGATTGATTCCACATTTTATTTTGTGAGGTATGATGATTCCGATGATGGAGTTGATAATCCCCACTGGGCGATTGCGGATATGATCGCGGCTACGGGAAGTGAAGATTAAAGAGACTTCCGCCATGAACGGATTGCTCAATGCAATGCTTTGGGTGCGATTGCAGGAAAACCTGTCTTGCTGGGCAAAAGTTTTTATGTTAATATGAAAACACAGAGTTATGTGACCGGAAAGGTAAGCCTGACCGGAAACAGAAGCTGCAATAGCCACAATTTATATTGTTCATCCCTGAGATTGAAGATACGTTCTGAGATATAAGGCTGCATGGATTCATGGTGATCTAGGCATCCTTTGGGGTGCCTTTCTTTTATGAACTGATTCGTTTCCTTCTAAAGAGATGACGTGGGTGGCGATTTTAAATTGGGAAAGGAAGGGCGAACATGATGAGAAAGAGAAAAACAAAAGCAGTATGGCTGGTATTGGTGATGACATGCGCTTTGCTGCTGGCGGCATGCGGCGGAAGGGAGACGACGGGACCCATAGAAGGAGAGGATGCGGCGGTAACGGTACGCGTCGGTTCCCTGAAAGGCCCCACTTCTATCGGACTGGTGCGGCTGATAGAGGAAAGCGCCAATGGCGGGGCGCAGAATCAATATGCATTTACGATGGAAACGGCAGCGGATACCCTGCTCGGCATGATGGCTCAGGGGGAACTTGACATTGCCCTGGTTCCGGCAAATGTTGCCAGTGTATTTTACCATAAGACGCAGGGCGGTATTTCGGTCATTGATATCAATACGCTCGGCGTAATCTATATGGTCAGTGCCGATGCTTCGATCAAGGGCATGGAAGATCTTGCCGGAAGGACGATCTGCCTTACGGGAAAGGGAACGACGCCGGATCTTGCATTGCAGTATCTGTTAGACGCTTACGGATTATCGGTTGATGATGTGACGCTGGAATATAAATCAGAGGCAACAGAAGTGGCGGCGTTTCTGGCGGAAGCTCCGGACGCGGTGGGATTGCTGCCGCAGCCGTTTGTGACCGCTGCGATGATGCAGAATGAATCGTTACAGATCGTGCTGGATATGACAAAGCAGTGGGATATGGCGCAGGGCGAGGGCGGCAGCGCTTTGGTGACGGGCGTTACGATCGTCAGGAATGAATTTCTGGCAGAACATGAGGCGGCAGTCCTTTCCTTTATGGCTGATCACAAGGCATCTGCGGAATATGCCAATACAGAGACCGCAGCGGCGGCAGAGCTGGTCGCAGCGCAGGGAATCATCGAAAAGGCTCCCGTTGCGGAAGCGGCAATCCCGTACTGTAATATCGTGTATATTGATGGCGCGGAGATGAAGACGCTGTTGAGCGGGTATCTTGGAGTATTGAAAGGGCAGAATGCGGAATATATCGGCGGCTCGCTGCCGGAAGATGCATTTTATTATATACCCGAATAGCAAAAATCGGATATTGTTTTTGGGATACGGTTGTTTGAATAAAGAGTGATGTAAACCATTTATGCATATTTAGTATACGCAAAATAGGATTTGGTGTAAGGTTCGTGAAAAAAAAGCAAAAGATCGGAAATACGAATAGCAGCATATGGAAAAAAATGTTGATCATTGCCTTCTGGCTTATTATCTGGCAGATCGTGTGCCTGTTAGTGGATAATCCGATCTTTTTTGCGGGACCGCTGGATATGCTCAAGGAACTGGCGCATATGGCAGGCAGCCGTGCATTCATTGACTCTGTTATGCATTCTCTGCTGCGTATCATGGGAGGATTCTGCATTGCCTTTTTGCTGGCTTGCCTGCTGGGGTCAGCGGCTTATCACTGTAAGCTGCTGGAGGACTTATTAAGTCCTTTTGTGACGTTTATCAAATCCGTTCCGGTGGCATCTATAGTGGTGCTTTTGTTGATATGGTATGGCGCGAAATATCTTTCCGTCTATGTGACCTTCATGGTGGTATTTCCCAATATCTATCTGAATGTCTTAAGCGGTCTGAAAAATACGGATAAAGATCTGCTGGAGATGGCAGAACTTTTTCGTCTTTCTTTTATTCAAAAAATGTATTATATTTATTGCCCCTCTGTCATGTCTTATCTTATCAGCGGCACAGTCATATCTGTCGGTATGAGCTTTAAATCCGGCGTGGCGGCGGAAGTGATCGGTCTGCCGGTATCCTCTATTGGAGAAGGACTATACAATGCCAAGATCTATCTGAATACAGCGGGCGTATTCGCGTGGACGGCAGTGATCATCTGCCTCAGCTCACTGGCGGAATGGCTGGTGGTATGGCTGTTAAAGCAGTTTGGACGGCAGGATCGCGGGACATTGAAAAGAAAAAGACGGGGGAAGGCGGAACAATCTGAAACCGGGCATGATTCCGACGGGTGGCAAAGCAGGAAAAAAAGGTCTCTTATTCTGGAAGATATCAAAGTGTCTTTTGACGATAAAAAGGTTTTGGAGCATGTGAACACAAGATTTGATCCGGACAAGGTCTATTGTATTATGGGGGCGTCAGGCTGCGGGAAGACGACGCTGCTTCGCGTGTGCGCAGGACTGCAGGAAACAATGGACGGCAGAGTGCGTTACAGCTTTTTTTCCGATGAAGACACCCTGCAAAAGGGCAAAGAGGAAATACAGCGGAGGCAATATGCTCAGGAGAAATCAGAATCGGAGAATGATGTAATAAAGAAAAAGATCGGCATGGCATTTCAGGAGGATCGTCTATGCATGCAGCTTTCCGCGTTGAACAATGTCCTGCTGACGGCGGATCGTCAATATTCTACAGAGACAATTATTTCGTTATTAAGTGAGATTTTTCCAAAGGAAGCATTGTGGCAGCCTGCCGGGCAGTTAAGCGGCGGTATGAAACGCCGGATCGCGGTTGCGAGAGCGGTGCTTTCCGATGCGGACTGCCTGCTGTTGGACGAGCCGTTTGCCGGACTGGATGAAGCCAATCATGAGCGTCTGCTCCATTGGATCCTGCAAAACAGAAACGGCCGGATGCTCATTGTTACGACGCATGAGGAAGCGGATGCCGCGAGGATGGTCGCGGAGGTACTCAGGCTTGACCGATAGTAAAAACTTATAAGGTAATTGCGGAAAAAAGATGATTATATGGAGGAAGATGTTATGAACAGATGCGCAATGTTAGGCATTATCGTTGAAGACAGAAGCCGGATAGCGGAATTAAATGCCACGCTTTCCAAATATTCGGAGTACATTATCGGCAGGATGGGATTGCCACATCGGGTAAATGGTGGAAAAGAGATCGCCTTGATCAGTATAGCCATGGAAGCGCCTGAGGACGTGATCAGCGCGTTGTCCGGAAAGATCGGTATGATCGGCGGAATATCGGCAAAGGTGATTTATGCGAAAAAATAACTGGACTTACAGTAGTGAAATGTGATATAATCTCATAGTTATAATATCGCTTCAGGAGGAATGGTTAGAAATGGGATTACAAATTGAAAAATTGGAACATAACATGGCGAAGCTTACTATCGAGGTGCCTTATGAGGAATTTGACAAGGCGGTCGATCAGGCATATAAGAGAAATAAGAATAAGATCAATGTTCCGGGTTTCCGTAAGGGCAAGGTTCCCCGTCAGATGGTGGAAAAGATGTACGGAAAGGATATTTTTTTTGAGGATGCGGCAAATATCATCATTCCGGATGCATACAGCAAAGCATATGATGAATGTGAGGAGGAGATTGTATCTTCCCCGAAGATAGACGTAGTACAGATGGAGGCGGATAAGCCGTTTATCTTTACGGCGGAGGTTGCGCTTAATCCTTCTGTCAGATTAGGTGAATATAAAGGTATCGAGATCGAAAAGCTGGATACGGAGGTTACGGAAGCGGATATCGATGAGCAGATCGAACAGGAAAGAAACCGTCAGGCAAGGGTTGTAACTGTCGAGGGCAGGGCGATCAAGGAGGGTGATACCGCGGTGATCGATTTTGAAGGCTTTGTGGATGGCGAGGCTTTCGAGGGAGGAAAGGGTGAGAATTATTCACTGGAGATCGGTTCCCATTCCTTTATTCCGGGCTTTGAGGAGCAGCTGATTGGTAAGAATACCGGAGAGGAATGTGATGTTGAAGTTACGTTCCCTGAGGATTATCATGCAGAGGATCTGGCAGGAAAGCCGGCTGTATTTAAGTGTAAGATACACGAGGTAAAGGAAAAGCAGCTTCCGGAGCTGGATGAGGAATTTGCGGATGATGCAGGTTTTGATTCCGTTGAGGAATATAAGGAGGATGTGAAAAAGAAACTTGTTGAGAAGCGGGAAAAGGAGAGCAAGGAGCAGAAAGAGGATGCAGTGATCGACGCGATCATAGAAAAGGCGGAGATGGATATACCGGAGCCGATGATCGAGACGCAGCAGCGTCAGCTGATCGATGAGTTTGCCCAGCAGCTTTCCATGCAGGGACTTTCTTTGGATCAGTATTTCATGTTTACCGGCATGACCAGGGATATGATGATGGAGCAGACAAAGCCGCGCGCGGAGAAGAAGATCAAGGCGCGTCTGGTGCTGGAGGCTGTTGCTGATGCTGAGAAGATGGAGGTTTCGGAAGAAGAATACGAAAATGAGTTAAAGGATATGGCGGAAAGCTACAAGATGGAAATCGATAAGCTGAAGGATATTCTGGCAGAAGCAGATGAAAAGATGATCAAGAAGGATCTCAGGATCAAGAAAGCGATTGACTTTGTGGTAGCCAATGCGAAAGAGAAGTAATATATGAGATCCGGACAAAATTAAGAATGAAAATGATGAAAGAGGTGTTATTCCGTGAATCAGACGATTTATAATGAACTGGTCCCTATGGTTGTCGAGCAGACGAGCCGGGGTGAAAGGTCTTATGACATTTACTCCAGATTATTAAAAGAAAGGATCATCTTTCTGGGCAGTGAGGTCAATGAAGTAACTGCAAGCCTTGTTGTAGCGCAGCTTTTATTCCTGGAAGCAGAGGATCCGGAAAAGGATATTCAGATGTATATCAACAGTCCCGGCGGTTCGGTTACAGCGGGTATGGCGATTTATGACACCATGCAGTTCGTAAAATGCGACGTTTCCACCAACTGTATCGGTATGGCGGCAAGTATGGGCGCATTTCTGCTGGCAGGCGGCGCTAAGGGAAAAAGATACGCACTGCCCAATGCGGAGATCATGATCCACCAGCCGTTAGGAGGCGCACAGGGACAGGCGACAGAGATTGAGATTGCAGCAAAGCATATTTTAAAGACGAAAGAAAAATTAAACCGCATTTTAGCGGAGAACTGCGGAAAGCCGCTGGATGTTGTCGCTGCGGATACCGACAGGGACAACTGGAAGACGGCGGAGGAAGCCAAGGCGTATGGGTTGATTGATGATGTAATTACCAAACGTCCTATCGCAGATAAAAAAGATTAATTGGGTATATATGTAGGAGAATATTAGATTATGGCAGGAAAGAGTACAGATAGCAGAATACGCTGCTCGTTTTGCAACAAGTCGCAGGAGCAGGTGCGGAAGATGATTTCGGGTCCGAACGGGGTCTTTATCTGTGACAGCTGTGTGGATATCTGTTCCGATATCATCGAGGAAGAACTGGATGATTTTGATATGGAGGATGAGGAGGAGCTGGACCACAAAGACATCAACCTCTTGAAACCGGTACAGATCAAAGAGTTTCTGGATGATTATGTGATCGGACAGGAGGAGGCAAAAAAGGTTCTTTCCGTAGCGGTATATAATCATTATAAGCGCGTAACGGCATCAAAGGATCTGGATGTGGAGCTGCAAAAGAGCAATATTATTATGGTGGGACCGACCGGCTCCGGTAAGACATACCTTGCGCAGTCTCTTGCAAAGATCATCAATGTCCCGTTTGCGATTGCGGACGCAACGACATTGACGGAGGCCGGATATGTCGGTGAAGACGTGGAAAATATTCTGCTGAAGCTGATACAGGCGGCTGATTATGATATAGATCGTGCAGAGTACGGTATTATTTATATTGATGAGATTGATAAGATCACTAAAAAAAGCGAGAATGTTTCGATCACAAGGGATGTATCAGGGGAAGGCGTGCAGCAGGCGCTGCTTAAGATTGTGGAGGGTACACAGGCTTCCGTACCGCCGCAGGGCGGACGAAAGCATCCGCATCAGGAGCTGATTCAGATCGATACGACCAATATTCTATTTATCTGCGGCGGTGCATTTGATGGACTGGAAAAGATCATCGGTGACAGACTGAATAAAAAATCAATCGGATTTAATGCGGAGATTATGATAAAACCGGAAGATAATATATCGACGCTTCTGCATGACGTAACGCCTCAGGATCTGATTAAATTCGGACTGATTCCGGAATTTGTCGGACGCGTGCCGGTGACGGTATCTTTGGAAGGACTGGATAAGGATGCATTGGTACGTATTCTGGAGGAGCCTAAGAATGCGCTTATCAAACAGTATCAGGCATTATTTGATATGGATGAGGTCAAACTTACGTTTGAGAAGGATGCCATAGAGGCGATTGCGGAAAAGGCAGTTGCCAGAAAGACAGGCGCGAGGGGACTTCGTTCAATCATGGAAGATATTATGATGGACGTTATGTATCAGATCCCATCGGATGAGACAATTGAAAGCTGCATTATTACCAAGGGCGCGGTTGAAGGAGAGAGTGAACCAATCGTAGTTCACCGGCAGAGTTCAAAGAAGATGCCAAGAAAAAAAGCAGAATGATGCAAAAGAGACCGCAGCTGATGCGGTCTTTTATGTCTGAATGGAGAGGAAAATGAAAAAGAACGATACTATGGAAAAAGAAAATATCGTGCAGGGGATTCCGGTCGTTGTGCTGGCAGCTCTGGTCGTTCTTCCCGGAACGAGGATGCATCTGGAATTGGATGATGAGGAATCGATTGCCAGTGTGGAACATGCGATTACAACGGACGGCAATGTATTTCTGGGACTTCAAAGAACAGAAAAAGAAGAAGTAAAGGAAATGTCTGATGTCTGTCAGATCGGTATCATGGCAAAGGTGGAGCGGCTCACCAGAGTATCGGGGAAACGGGTGCATGTTCTTTTTGAAAGCTGTCAAAGAGCCTGCGTATCATTGCTGACGCTTACGGATGTGGAGTATCCGACGGCGGATGTCATGCTGATACAGGAAGCAGCTCCGGCAAAACGTGATGTCTTGCGTTATGAAGCAATGCGCAGGGAGAGCCTTGAGCTGTTTTTGCAGTATTATGACGGGCATGGACAGCTTGACCAGTATCTGGCAGAGCAGCTGAAGCATGCTGTGATGCTGGGGGATTTTCTGGATCTGCTGGCAGGAAATCTGCCGATAACGGCAGAACAGAGGCAGTTGATTCTGGAAGCGACGGATATTCCTGAAAGATATGAGGTTCTTGCGGATATTATGCGTAAAGAGATTGTGACGGATCGTATCCGGCAGGAGCTTGGAGATAAATTGTCTGATCAGGTGGAGCAGAATCAGAGAGAATATATCCTGCGCGAGCAGCTTGCATTTATCAAAAAAGAATTGAATAAAAATGCCGGGGAGGATACGGAGGAAGAAAAATATTTTAAGGCAGTAGAAAAGCTGGATGCTTCTGAAAAAATCAAGAAAGCCATCAATAAAGAGATCCATCGTCTGGAGCTGATGAGCGATGCTTCATCGGATGCGGCGACACAGAGGGTATATCTTGAGACGCTTTTGGAGCTGCCCTGGGATAAGATGTCGGAGGAGCATATCCGGCTGGATGAGGCGGAAAAGATTCTGGATGCGGATCATTACGGATTAGAAGACGTTAAGAAACGTATTATTGAATATCTTGCGGTCAGAGCGCTCACGAAAGAGGCGCAGAGCACGATCCTGTGTCTGGTAGGACCGCCGGGTACAGGTAAGACTTCCATCGCGCGTTCCATCGCGGAGGCGACCGGTAAGAAATATGTCCGCGTCTGTCTTGGCGGCGTGCGGGATGAAGCGGAGATCAGAGGGCACAGACGAACCTATATCGGTTCCATGCCGGGGCGTATTACGGCAGGACTGAGGCAGGCAGGTGTAAAAAACCCGCTGATGCTTCTGGACGAGATTGATAAGATGAGCCAGGATTATAAGGGTGATGTGGCATCGGCGATGCTGGAGGTATTGGACTCAGAGCAGAACTGTAATTTCAGGGATCATTATGTGGAATTGCCGATGGATCTTTCCAAGGTCATGTTTATTGCGACAGCAAATACCACACAGACGATTCCGAAACCGTTATTGGACAGGATGGAGCTCATTGAATTAACCGGCTATACGGACACGGAGAAATTTCATATTGCCAGGGAACATCTTTTTCCCAAGGTGTTGAAGAGAAACGGCATGGTGGCAAAGCAGATCAGGCTGCAGGACAGCGCGCTCCGGCAGGTGATCATAGGATATACCAGAGAGGCGGGAGTTCGTGAACTGGAGAGGAAGCTGGATAAGATCTGCAGAAGAACGGCCAAGGAGCTGGTGGAACAGAGGCAGGAAGCAAAAGTGTGCTCCGAGAGCAAGAAAGCTGTGACAATTACAAAAAAGAACCTTGCCGATTATCTGGGAAAGGAAAAATATCAGAATCTCCGACGTAATGCTAAGGCAGAGGTAGGCGTCGTAAGGGGACTGGCATGGACCAGCGTGGGTGGTGATACGCTGGAGGTGGAAGCCGGCATCCTGCCCGGAAAAGGTGAGGTGAAGCTGACGGGTCAGATGGGAGATGTGATGAAGGAGTCTGCGATGGCGGCAATCAGCTATCTTCGTTCCATAGCGGGCTCGTATCAGATCAAGCCGGAATATTTTAAGGAGCATGATATTCATATCCATATTCCCGAGGGCGCAGTACCGAAGGACGGTCCAAGCGCCGGTATTACCATGGCGACAGCTGTATTTTCCGCGATGACCAATAAAAAGGTAAGACCGGAGATCGCCATGACCGGTGAAATCACTCTGCGCGGCAGGATACTGCCGATCGGCGGATTGAAGGAAAAGACGCTTGCCGCCAAGCAGGCGGGCATGAAGACGGTTCTGGTGCCGGCAAAGAATGAGAAGGACGTGAGCGAAATATCTGATGAGATTAAGTCAGGACTGGATATTGTCTATGTGGAGCGGATGGAGGATGTGCTGAAGCTGGCAATTAAAAAATGATGGAGCTTTAAATGATTATCAAAAGTGTAGAACTGGAAACCGTCTGCGGCATTACGAGCAGGCTGCCGGAAAATAACTGTGCGGAATTTGCCTTTGCGGGTAAAAGCAATGTTGGTAAGTCGTCTCTGATCAACGCGCTGATGCAGAGAAAGTCCCTTGCAAAGACGAGCTCACAGCCGGGAAAGACGCAGACGATCAATTTTTATAATATCAATAAGGAGCTTTATTTTGTTGATCTTCCCGGATATGGGTATGCCAAGGCGGGAAAGGAGACGACGGCAAAATGGGGGAAAATGGTGGAGCGCTATCTGCATCAGTCGAAGCAGCTGAAGGCAGTCTTTCTGTTGATTGATATCCGTCATGAGCCGTCCGCCAATGATAAAATGATGTATGAATGGATCGTGGCGCAGGGATTTGAACCGGTGATCATTGCGACCAAGCTGGATAAGATCAACAGGAGTCAGATACAAAAGCAGGTGAAGCTGATCCGGCAGACGCTGGGAGATAAAAAAGAGAGTGTAATTATTCCGTTTTCTGCACTTTCCAAGCAGGGACGGGACGAGATCTACGAGCTGATTGAAGAAAAGAAACAAGGATAAAGAAATAAAGATAAAGACATAAAGACATGTAAAGGTCTCCGGTGGCAGCCGGAGGCTTTTGTGCATATAATAAGCGCAAAGGGAAAATAAGCGGCTGGGAGGCACCGGATGGAAAAGGTTTTAGTCATTGGTGGTGACAGCAGACAGTACTATGTTGCGGAAGCGCTGCAGAAGAACGGCTGCAGCGTATGCTGCTATGGTGTGCCCGTGAAAGAAAAAGGCAAGCTGGAGATTTTAAAAACAACCGCATTAAAGCTTCAAATGGGAGAAGCGGATATTATCGTGCTGCCGATCCCCGTATCAGTAGACGGTAAGACAATCAAGCAGGAAACAGAGGATGATGTGGTACTTTTATCGGAGCTGTATGAGAATCTGCGGGAAGGGCAAAAGCTTTACGGCGGTCTTTTTACGGAGCAGCTTTTAAAAATATGTAAGCAAAAGGGCGCACTCTTATATGATCTGATGAAGGATGAAAATGTTGCGATCGGCAACGCTATTGCCACGGCGGAAGGGGCGGTAGTGGAGGCGATGATGCTGAGTGAGGAGACGCTTCATGGCAAAGAGTGTCTTGTCATCGGTTATGGCAAGTGCGGAAGTGTTCTGGCGGATAAATTAAAAGGGCTGCAGGCAAAGGTGACCATAATGGCAAGGAATACGGTCAGCCGTACAAAAGCGCGCGCCATGGGGTATGAGGTCAGGGAGATGTTTGGACGGGGTGAGGAACAGGCGGAAAAATATACGTATATATTTAATACGGTGCCGGCGCCTGTGCTTACCGAGCAGGTATTGTCCCGCATGGATCGCAATGCGGTGATCATTGATATTGCGTCTAAGCCGGGCGGTACGGATTTTGATTACTGCCGGTATGCAAAGATCAGGGCAAAGCTTTCTCTCGGACTGCCGGGCAAGTATGCCCCGAAGACGTCAGGGGAGATCCTGGCGGAGGCGATCATGTCACAGTTTTCCTAAATCTGCGTATGAACGCCCATGCTGCGGATTTTCCTACAGCTGCATATGTGCGATCATGTCACAGTTTTCCTAATTCTGCATATGATAATCCATCAACGGATATCAAAAGGAAGGGGTATGCTGGTATGAAATTATCAGAGTGCACTGTGGGGATCGCCATTACAGGTTCCTTCTGTACGTTTGATAAAGTTTTGAAGGAAATTGAAGCGCTAAAGAAAAAAGGTGCAGATCTGGTTCCGATTTTTTCCGATCATGCTGCCGAACTGGATAACCGCTTCTGGAAAGCGGAGGAGTATCGTGAGCGTATACAGGATATCACAGGTAAAAAGGGAATCTTTACGATACAGGAGGCGGAGCCCATCGGTCCGAAGGCTTATCTGGATGTGCTGGTGATCGCGCCCTGCACCGGCAATACGCTGGCAAAGCTTTGTAACGGAATCACTGATACAGCGGTTCTGATGGCAGCCAAAGCACATTTGCGCAATGGAAAGCCATTGGTGATAAGTGTTTCGACCAACGATGCGCTGGGGATCAATTTTAAAAATATCGGCTCGCTGATGGCAATGAAAAATATTTATTTTGTGCCATTCGGACAGGATGACTGCGTCAAGAAGCCCAATTCCATGATTGCGAAGGTCGATCTCATCGGGGATACGATATTGGCGGCATTGGAAGGCAGACAGATCCAGCCGGTGATCGTGCCACTTTAAAAAGGAAGTTCCAGTCGGTGATCGTACCGCTATAAAAAAAACTGCCCGGGGTGACCGGACAGTTACATATATTTTCAAGCATGCATATTCATAATTTATATCAGAAAATCTCATCTTTTTAGTATTTCTCTTGATGTAAGATCAGGACATGCGTATATCAATCCGATACTCGCGGATCCAGAAATCGATCTGCAACAGATACGCCATCATCTGCGGACCGCACATCAGCTGGCCATACCATGGCGCGCCGTAGTCCTTCGGATTGGAAAGAAACTGCTGCAGGGCTTCCATGTCCAGAAAATCATGTAGCGGCGATTCGCTGTCTTTGACCACTTCTGACAACATATCGGATAACAGTTTTTCGTAATAAGGATTGTAGGTCTTCGGGAAAGGACTCTTTTTACGCAGCAGGATCTGTCTGGGCAGAAGATATTCCGCAGACTGGCGCAGCAGTGATTTCACCAGCCCGTTTCTTGCCTTCATGCTCCATGGCGCGTTATAGACATATTCCGCAAGCCTTCTGTCAGCAAATGGGATCCTTGCCGTCAGTCCGGTGGAACGCGCGCAGCGGTCCATACGGGTTAAGAGCGTCTGCATGAACCAATGGAGCGTTAAATAGGTATAGCGACGTCGGCAGGCATCTGTAGGAGATTCCTCCGGCAGTACATTGATCCCGCGGATCGCTTTATGGTATGTCTCGCTGATATAATCCTCCATGTTCAGGAATTCAAGAAAAGCTTCATTTAACAGCTGCTTGCGGGGCGCACAATCGGCTGTCCAGGGGAAGGTATCCGCCTGCAGCAGATCCTCTCTGTGGAACCATGGATAACCGCCAAAAATCTCATCGGCACATTCGCCGGTATAAGCTATATTTTTGATCTCCTTCACTTTCCCGCAGAAATACAGCAGGGAAGAATCTACATCCGCCATGCAGGGAACGTCATGGGAGCGTACGGAAGCTTTCAGCATATCGGCAAGCGTCTGGTGGTCACAGGTAAGATAGTGATGCTCGCTGCCAAGGAATCTGACCATGGCATCTACATAAGGGCGATCCTGAGAGGGCTGGAAGGAGGACGCTTTGAAATATTTGTCATTCTGATCAAAGTCAAAGGATACCGTAACCAGCCGCTGACCGCGTTCCTTCATTGCCCTTGCAAGATATGCACTGACGATACTGGAATCAATCCCGCCGGAGAGCAGACAGCAGAAATCTTCATCCTGTGACAATTCTTCGTTGATGATTTCGGATAACAGATCCGCCGTATGGCGCACAGTGGTTTCGTAATTGGCAAAATGTGCGGCGCAGGGCAGTGACCAGTAAGGCGTGGAGCAGCAGCCATAACGGTTGACCGAGATGCAGCAGGCAGGTTTTACTTCGTAGATATCGTCAAACACGGTCTTACCCGGCGTATGGGCAGGTCCGATGCTGAAGAGCTCATTTAAACCATTTTTGGATACAACCGGAGCACATTCGGAATAAGCGAGGAGGGATTTTAATTCGGAAGCGAAGATGATGCAGTCCTCCCGCGTGGTGTAAAAGAGCGGTTTTGTACCGAAGTGGTCGCGGAACAGATAAAGTGTTTCGTGGCGCGCATCAAAGATCACAATGCTGAAATTGCCGTTTAACTTTTGGATAAATTCTATGCCGTACTCCATAAAGCCGACCAATATGATTTCGGAAAGGCAGCCGTCTTTTGTTTCATAGCCGCGCTGACGCAGCAGTTCAAGCAGTTCCTCCCGGTTAAATACAGTTCCGTCTACCGCGATATAACAGCAGCGGTCTTTGATGCAAAGTCGGTAGGAAGTGGAACTGATGACGGCAAAATGCTCGGTATGCAGCGAAACGCCGGGTTCGACGCTGATTCTGCAGAGAGGAGCGCTGATTGCGTTTAGCTTCTCCTGGAGGTATTCTTCCTGATATTCTCTTTGTAAGGTATAATCAAAAAATCCGGAAAATCCGTTCATGGGTATCCTCAGTTCATTTCTTTGTTTTCATAAATATGCGGTTGTCGGAGAAGATATGCAGGAAACAAGTGTAAAACTTCATTTTTATATAATGTTATTATGTCTGATGCGAAAATTTGGCAAAGATAAAAAAGAATAAAAAAATGCGGAAATTTAATACTAGAAATAGCAGAAATATTTTTGCTGGAAAGGAGTATGCGGATATGGAAGGAAAATCTATTGTAACGGCAGAAGTAATTATTTCCGTTGTTTTAGTGTGGATGGGTCTTGCCGGCATCCATCTTCTATGGATTGACAGTGCGCGCTCTGCAGCCATTACTCTTGGCGTGATAGGTGCGGTTTTCTGTGCAGCCAATTCGTATAAATTTTTGATGACACGTCCCGGACATCCGATTTCGATTGTGGGAAGCATTATCGGGGTAGTCGCAGTGATTGGGCTTCTTGTTCAGGTCTTTGGCTGGGAAAGATTTCCGATTCTGGGCAATGCTAAGATTACGTTGGTGATCTTAGGAGCCGGCATTATTGCAAAAGGCATTATGGGAAGATTTCAGGAAGCGCTGAAACCGGTAGCGGAGTAGGAAAATTAAAAAATCACCCTGATGCTATCTATAAGGATTGGTAACAGGGTGATTTTTAAATTGGTATATTTTATGTATAATGTTATTATGCTTTGTAGTTGATAATCTCATCCAGAAGAAGCGGAACCTGTGTGTCCATCGTTTCATCAGTGAACTGGCAGGTGCCGACTGCCTTGTGTCCGCCGCCGCCGTATTTTAACATCAAAGAGCCGACATCCACATTGCTGGTACGGTTTAGGATGCTGTATCCGACAGCGCAGGAACATCCCATACCGCCGCGGCCGCTGACGATCCATACGGAGATATTCTGCTCCGGATACATACTGTATATCATAAAACGGTTGCCGGAATAAATGGGGTCTACACCTCGCAGATCCGTGATGATGACATCTTTTTCAACGCGGGTATGCGCTTTCACCATTTCCTTGAACTTTTCGGACTGTTCGTTATATACCTCAATGCGCTCTGCCACATCGGGAAGGGCAAGGATTTCGTCGGTGCTCATAGTGCGGCAGCATTCCATGAGTTCTTCCATCAGCTTATAATTGGGAATGGTAAAATTGCGCCATCTGCCAAGTCCGGTACGGGGATCCATCAGAAAGCCCACCAATATCCAGCCGGTAGGGTTCTGGATCTCGTCAATGGTCAGATTGCCGGAATCTACCTTGTCAACAGCGATCATCATGTCGTCAAAATGGGAAAAGCGTTCTTTGCCGCCATAATACTCATAGATAATGCGGGCGCAGGAAGGAGTAATGCGGCTTTCGCCTTTGTATTTGCCCGCAAGCTGGTTGCGCTCATGCTCGCTGGAATGATGGTCGAACCAGAGCCCGCATCCTTCCACAAAGGGAACATTGGCCAAACAGTCATCTTCTGTTACTTCTACAAGGCCATCCTGAATATCCTTAGGATGGGCAAATTTCCAGCTGTCAATAATGCCGGCTTCCAATAAAAGCGCGCCGCAAGCCAGACCGTCAAAATCAGAACGTGTTATCAGTCTCATATCCTTACTCCTTTTTGTTTATTAGATTTGTGAATGTTTTTTTCTATTATACCGAATAATGTCTCTTATGACAAGAACTCAATTTAAGAAAGGATCAGCTTTTTCTTTATTATTTTATTTTTTTGTGGTATGCTTATGGGGTGATACCGGATAATTCTTTTGATTTTAAAATAGGTAATTGCGAAAGAGTTGAGTCCGGTTTACATAACTCTTTGTTTGAAAATATATGTTCCAAAAATATCATGTTATGAAATCATTTTTGGAACATATATTTTCAAACTGCACGGTATGTAAACCTCATGGGCAGAATCGCGGCATGGAAGAAAAAACTAATTTATGAGAGGAGAGGGAGGAGCGGCATGGACGAAAAGACGGAAATAAAAAAAGATGAGGGAATAGAGGAACGGGTCAGTAAAAATTTTATTGAGCAGGCGATCGATAAGGATCTGGCGGAGGGTGTCTATGATACGGTGCATACCAGATTCCCGCCGGAACCGAACGGCTATCTGCATATAGGTCATGCGAAAAGCATACTTTTAAATTACGGACTGGCTAAGAAGTATGGTGGCAGATTCAATATGCGCTTTGACGATACGAATCCTACCAAGGAAAAGACGGAGTTCGTGGAGGCGATCAAACAGGATATCGAGTGGCTGGGCGCCGACTGGGAGGACAGGCTGTTTTTTGCATCGGATTATTTTGAACAGATGTATGAAGGCGCGGTAAAGCTGATCAAGAAAGGTAAGGCATATGTGTCAGACCTTACGGCGGAACAGATCAGGGAATACCGGGGTACGCTGACGGAGCCGGGCAAAGAGGATCCGTCCTCCAACAGAAGCATGGAAGAAAATCTTGCGATGTTTGAAGATATGAAAGCCGGAAAATATGCGGATGGTGAAAAGGTGCTGCGCGCCAGGATCGATATGGCTTCACCGAATATGAACATGCGTGATCCGGTCATTTACCGGGTTGCCCATATGAGCCATCACAATACCGGCGATCGGTGGTGCATCTATCCGATGTATGATTTTGCGCATCCTATCGAGGATGCGATCGAGGGAATCACCCACTCGATCTGTACGCTGGAATTTGAGGATCACAGACCGCTTTATGACTGGGTGGTAAGGGAATTAGAATATGAGAGACCGCCGCGTCAGATTGAATTTGCCAAGATGTATCTGACCAATGTGGTGACGGGAAAGCGTTATATAAAGAAGCTGGTGGAAGATGGCATCGTGGACGGCTGGGACGATCCGAGACTGGTGTCCATTGCAGCGCTTAGGAGGCGTGGATTTACGCCGGAGTCGATCCAGCGTTTTGTGGAACTGTGCGGTGTCAGCAAAGCCAATGCTTCGGCGGATTATGCCATGCTTGAATACTGCATCCGGGAAGATCTGAAGCTGAAGCGTCCCCGGGTGATGGCGGCGCTTGATCCGATCCGGCTGATCATTGACAATTATCCGGAGGGGCAGGTAGAGGAGCTGGAGATACCGAACAATCTGGAAAATGAATCTCTGGGCAGCAGGAAGGTGCCGTTCTGCAGGGAGCTTTATATCGACAGGGAGGATTTTATGGAAGAACCTCCAAAGAAATATTTCCGTCTGTTCCCGGGCAATGAGGTCAGACTGATGAGCGCGTATTTTGTCACCTGTACCGGCTTTGAGAAGGATGAAAACGGCAGGGTGACCGTGGTACATGCCACATATGATCCTGAGACAAAGCAGGGCAGCGGATTTAACGCAAGGAAGGTCAAGGGAACGATCCACTGGGTTCCGGCGCCCTATGCGGTAAAAGCGACAGTCCGTTTATATGAGAATCTTGTTGACGAGGAGAAGGGCGTTTATAATGAGGAAGACGGCAGCATCAATCTGAATCCGAATTCTCTGATTGAATTAAAGGAATGCTGTCTGGAACCTTCTCTTGCGGGTGCGAAGCCGTATGAGAGCTTCCAGTTTGTCAGACAGGGATTTTTCTGTGTGGACTGCAGGGATTCCAAACCGGATGCGCTGGTGTTTAACAGGATCGTCGGATTAAAGAGTTCTTTTGTATTGCCAAAATAGCGGAAACATGTTTTAATGATAGTAACCGGTTTTCCGGTGTTTAATGAACGGTATATGATTGAGCTTATCAGGAATTGAGCTCATCAGGAAAGGGAAGGTCAATCTATGTCAATTCTTAGCGGATTGGAGTCGCTTGGACTGGGCGGTCTGGAAAATGTAGATATCTTTGAAAGTAAAAAAGAAAAAAAGGATGAGGGAAATAACGGGGAAAATGACGGGAATGCAGTGATCAACGAGGAAGATTATCTTCTGCAGAAGTCATTTGAGTGTCCGGTGTGCGATGCGGAATTTAAGCAGTCTGTCATACGTCATAACAAGATCAGGAATTATGGGCATGATCTGGATCTGCGGCCGCGTAATGAAGGCGTGGATACTTTAAAATATGATGTTGTTTTTTGTAATAAATGCGGATATGCCGCCTTGACTAAGTTTCACGGTCCGATGCCGAGACCGCATCGTAATCTGCTCAAGGAAAATATCATGCCGAGGTTTAAGCCGATGAAGACGGAAAATGTCGTCATTACCTATGAGGAAGCCGTAGTGCGTTATAAGCTGGCGATGATGAATGCAGTGGTGCGTCAGGCAAAGGACAGTGAAAAAGCGTATATTGCGTTGAAGCTGTCCTGGATCTACAGAGGGATGCAGGAAACGCTGCCGGAGGATACGAAGGATTACGAAGAAACGCTGGAGATGCTTAAGGCACAGGAACGGGAAAACCAGAAGATCGCGCTGGAAGGGTTTACCAAGGCGATGACTGCGGAAACACCGCCATATGCCGGGATGAATGTTGAAACGCTGGATTATATGCTGGCAGTGTTAAATATGGAAGCCGGAGAGTATGTCAAAGCCAAAAGGATCCTTTCAACGATCCTTTCCTCACCTAAGACGACCAAGGTGCATAGAACTCAGGCCGAGGCAGTATTGGAAGAATTGAGGACGCGTATGAAATAAGGCGTGGGAAAGCCGGACAGATCAAAGAAGATGCGCAACATAAAAACCACCGCATGACTTTCGTTATGAAGTAATGTGGTGGTTTTTGCAACCTTCCGTTATATATAATACCGATTTATTGTGCATCGTCAAAGAAATCTTCAGTCGTAGAAGAGGAATCTTGTTCCGGCGCTTCATCAGATGCCGGGGCAGCTGATGTGTCTGCGGTATCCGCGCCGTCTGCTGCAGCATCGCTTTCTTCAACACTGTCGTCAAAAATATCGTCAATGATTACATCGTCTTCGATATCTTCCTTTTGCAGTTTTTTGCTGACTTTGGAAACGGCCTCTTTTGCCTTGTCGATGGTGCTGCTGACAAATGCCCTTGCATCGTCAAGATTCAAAGGAACATAATGGCGGCCCTTTGACTGTGTGTCGTCAGCATCTTCAAAATTGTCAAAATCATCAAATTCCTCGGCGGTTGCCGATTTCTTTTTATTTTGAAGATAATGATATGTCCCCGCTGCTGCCGCTCCAATCATAAGCCCCCAGAATATCACTTTCCCGCTTTTCTTTGCCATAACCCTGTCTCCTTTCAGATGTTGAACAAACTAAACATATTGTGATCCTATTGTAATATAAAATCTTATAAAAGAAAAGAACTTTTTATTGCGCATGTCTGATAATTATGGTAAAATCTTGACGTTATGAGATTTTTTATCTTATAGCAGGTGATTAAGAGCCTGCTGCGCTAATACATCTATTTTATGTATTTCTATCGTTTTTATGTATTTAAGGATGTTTTAAGCGTAAGCTTATTTTAAGTATTCAGAGGGGAATCAGGAAAGGTAAGGTAGTCATATGGTACAGATCGCGGTATTTGGGTATGGCACTGTGGGCAGCGGTGTGGTGGAAGTCATAGAGACTAATCAAGGCGAGATCGCCCGAAGGGCGGGAGACGGGATCCATGTAAAATATGTATTGGACATCAGGGACTTTCAGGGAGCTCCGATCCAGGAAAGGATCGTGCATGATATAGAGGTGATCCTTGCGGATTCGGAGATCAAAGTAATCTGTGAGACGATGGGCGGCATCGAGCCAGCATATACGTATACCAAGAGGGCGCTGATGAACGGAAAGAGCGTATGCACCTCTAATAAGGAACTGGTAGCGGCACATGGCGCAGAGCTGATGCGGATCGCGGGAGAGCATCAGTGCAGTTATCTGTTTGAGGCAAGCGTAGGCGGCGGCATCCCGATTATACGCACGATGAATGATGCGCTGACGGCGGAAAAGATCGACCGGATAGAAGGCATTTTAAACGGGACGACAAATTATATCCTGACCAAAATGGAACGTGACGGTGCGGCATTTGATATTATATTAAAGGAAGCGCAGGAGCTTGGTTATGCGGAGCGTAATCCGGCGGCGGATATCGAAGGCCATGATGCCTGCAGGAAGATAGCGATCCTTTCATCCATATTGTACGGACATAACGTGGATTACAAACAGATCTATACGGAGGGCATCACCAAGATCACGCCAAGGGATTTTGCATATGCGAAGGCGATCGGCTGCAAGCTCAAATTGATCGGTCTTTCCGTGATTACCGGGGAAGGTGAGTTTGCCATGGTGAGTCCCAGACTGGTGCCGGAGGATAGCCCGATTGCCGGCGTTAATGACGTATTTAACGGAATCCAGCTGCATAGCAATATGTTAGACACTTCTCTTTATTATGGAAGAGGCGCGGGCAAGCTGCCTACCGCAAGCGCAGTCGTCGGAGATGTGGTGGAGTGTGTTAAGAAGCTTGGCAGCAGCATCCCGGCAGCATGGGATGAGACAGAGAAGGAGCTGACGGATCACGGGGTGTTCCGGCAGCAGTATCTTGTCAGGATCAAAGGGATGCCGGATGCGATGCGGCAGAAGGCAGAAGAGGTATTTGGCGGGATGCAGATCGTGCAGATCCCTGAAGCGGCGGATGAGTTTGCCGTACTGACAGGAGAGATGAGTGAGCGGGAATACAGGAATGCGGCGGAAAAGCTCCCTGAGATCATCGGGATGATCAGAAGATAATAAATGTGAAGCATGGATTTGAATAAAGCAAGAAAGGAAAGAAGGCAGGAATATGTTAATTGTAAAGAAATTTGGCGGTACTTCGGTTGCCAACAAGGAAAGGATCTATAATGTGGCAAGGCGGTGCATTGACGAGTACCAGAAAGGCAATGATGTTGTGGTCGTCCTTTCCGCAATGGGAAAAATGACGGATGAGCTGATTGAAATGGCGAGGAATATCAATCACAACCCTTCCAAGCGTGAGATGGATATGCTCTTAACGACAGGAGAGCAGACCAGCGTGGCGCTGGCGGCGATGGCATTTGACGCGCTCGGTGTTCCGGCGATTTCATTAAATGCATTTCAGGTGGCGATGCACACGACATCCAACTACTCCAATGCAAGACTGAAAAGAATTGATACGGAACGGATAAGGCATGAGCTGGATCAGAGAAAGATCGTGCTCATTACGGGATTTCAGGGCATTAATAAGTATGGGGATTATACGACGCTTGGACGCGGCGGCTCCGATACCACTGCGGTTGCGCTGGCTGCGGCGTTAAAGGCGGACGCCTGTGAGATCTATACGGATGTGGACGGCGTCTATACGGCGGATCCGCGTATTGTAAGGAATGCAAGGAAGCTTACGGAGATCACATATGACGAGATGCTCGATCTTGCGACGCTTGGGGCGGGTGTGCTTCATAACCGCTCAGTAGAAATGGCAAAGAAGTATGGTGTTCAGCTGGTGGTCCGCTCCAGTCTGACCAATGAAGAAGGAACAGTATTGAAGGAGGAAGTAAAAGTGGAGAGAATGTTAATCAGTGGAGTGGCGTCCGATAAGAACTGCGCAAAGATTTCAGTGGTGGGCTTGAGTGATAAGCCGGGAACCGCGTTCCGGCTGTTTGATGCGCTGGCATCGGCTAATATCAACGTCGATATGATCCTGCAGTCCGTAGGTCGTGACAATACACAGGATATTGCATTTACGGTAGTCGGGGATTATGCGGACGATGCCGTAAAGGTGATCGAGGAGAATAAATCAAGATTGAAATATCAAAAGCTGGAGTGCGAGAAGGGCGTTGCCAAGGTATCTATTGTCGGCGCCGGCATGATGAGCAATCCGGGCGTGGCTGCAAAGATGTTTGAGTGCTTATACAACAGTAACATTAACATCAAGATGATCTCCACTTCAGAGATCCGCGTTACGGTGCTGATTGACGAGAAAGAGGTGGAAAAAGCAGTCAATGCGGCGCATGATATTTTCGGACTGGCGGATTGACAGGATATTTTACAGCGCTTAGATTGCTGAAAAGAGGAAAAGCAAAGCAGTGAATTGTTTGAAGTCGCAAAACAATTCACTGTTTTTTGTTTTTTTAGATTTACATAACATTTTTATCTTGCGCAACTTCTATAGAAATGGTATGATTGAATCGGTTGTATCTGTCGATATCTGTCAATATTTGTCAGACAGATGGGTGACGGGAGATACAGCCGGTCATTTGGTGCAGATATCAGCTGGATAATGGAAAGGCGCGGTTATAGATCATGGGAAAAGAAAATAGTTCCGGAAGAAATCAAAATGCCGGAAAGGAACAGAGGGATACCCGCAGGGAAGAACGGCGGAGGAGAAGGATCAGAAATCAGGTGATTGCGTATCTGGTGCTGGTGCTTTTGGTCATCGGTGTATTTACGGGTGGATATTTTGGCATCCGGGTTTTGATAGAGCATATTAAATCAGGAAATCAGCAGAGAATTATTTCGGGCAATCAGATCGATGACTCGGAGTCAGCGAACAATTCCGGTGTGATCGCCACGCCGGAAGATATGATATCGCCGGACGAGATGCCGGTTTCGGAGCCGGTCGATCCCCTGCAGGAGGAGATCGCGGCTTGTCTGGCTTCCATGACGATGGAGCAGAAGATAGCGAATCTGTTCATCGTTACGCCGGAATCCATCACCGGAGTGACGACGGCGACACAGGCCGGAAATGGAACCCGTACGGCTCTGCAGGAATACGCGGTAGGCGGTATCGTATATTCGACAAGAAATGTTCAGAATGCGGATCAGTTTAAAACGATGATCACAAATACAAAAGATATGTACCGGGAGCTTTATGCGCCGGAGGTTTGGATCGTCGTGCGTGAGGAAGGCGCGGTCAATGTTATTGCCGGTAATGCAACCGGTGTGGCGGCGCAGCCGGCGGCAGGAGAGCTCGGGACTTCCGGGGATACGGGCAATGCTTATCAGGCTTATCTGACGATAGGCTCTTATCTAAAAGACTATGGGGTCGATGTGAATCTTGGACCGGTATGTGATGTGCCGGCAGAAGGCTCTTATCTGGGCAACCGTGCGTTTAATACAGACGCGGATATTGTAGCTTCCATGATCTCGTCAGCGGTGAATGGACAGAGCGATTTTGGCGTTATTACTTGTCTCACGGCATTTCCGGGTCAGGGGTCGGCATCCGGAGATCCGGCCAATGGCACAGCGGCTGCCGGAAAAACCCTGGATGAAATGCGTACTTCTGATTTCCTGCCCTTTTCGGCCGGATTTGCTGCGGGAGCGCAGATGGTCATGGTGTCTAATATGACGGTAGGGGAGGATGTTCCCTGTTCCCTGTCCTCTGCGATGATCACAGATGTGCTGCGTGGGGAATTAGGTTTTCAGGGAGTTGTTATTACGTCAGATATGGATCAAAAGGCGATCACGGCTCATTATACTTCCGGGGAAGCGGCAGTCATGGCGCTGCAGGCGGGAGCCGATATGATCATGAAGCCGGCTGATTTTGCGGAGGCATATGCGGCGGTGCTGGCGGCAGTTGCTGACGGTACACTCACGGAAGAACGGATAGATGAATCTCTTACCAGAATCTATACGATTAAGATGGCGGATTAGGATCCGCAGACCGGCTTATCTTAAGAAACAGCCTGCCAGCTCTTCGAGCGCTTTTTCCTCATCAGCGCCGTCAGCGGTCAGCTCGAGGGTTTTGCCCTCTGTTAATTTAAGAATCGACATTCCCATGATGCTTTTCATATTGATCTTTTTGTCCTGATCGATGATATGTAGGGAAGCTTCATAATGGCAGGCAGACTGTACCAGATACGGCAGCATATCCGCACCCATAACCTTTTCTATTTTAATTGTTTTTGTGATCATAGTTTTCTCCTTTGATTTTTTTGGGTCATTTGCCAGAAAAAATTCGTGCAGTCTCCCCATCATTCTCAGCAGGAATATCAATGGTTATTGGGATATTTAAGAATTCTTGACAAAATAAAAGGATCTGACAATCAAATAAGATATTGTCAAACCCCCGTTATAGAGCGATAGACGGGACTCGAACCCGCGAGCTCAACCTTGGCAAGGTCGTGTGCTACCAACTGCACCACTATCGCACATCTGTATCTGTCGATTACTCTTACAGACAATTCATAATATACTACATCATATCGCGGTTGTCAATTATTTTTTTCATTATTTTTTATTTTATGTAGTTCCTGCTTTGAAGAAGCTTATAAAAGCTTTTAAGGCACAAAATATGTAAAAAAATGGCATTTTCATCCCCATTATCTAGCGGTTGACATAAGCGAAATGAAACTATATGATGATATTATCCTAAATGATGGGATTACCATAAGCTGTGTCTGCGTTTGGATACGGCAGGGAGGGTAACTATGAGTTCGATGGTAAGAAAATGTCTGGCAGTAATTCTGGCATTTCTTCTATTGTATCCCGGGGGCGTGGTGACAGCCGCGGAAGGCCGGGGTATAGATACAGATAACAATAATACATACGAAGTCCTTGCGCGTTCCAATATGCGCGCCGCGCCGTCGATCGAGGGCGCCTGGATCATGACGATCCCGCAGGGGGCGGTGGTCAGATGCCTGGGAACGGATAAACAGGAATTTAGCGAGATCATTTATGAAGGGGTGACCGGATATATTTATTCCGGATGCATCCGTAAGATTGCGGCGCCGCAGCCGGTACAATCTGCACAGCCGGTACAATCTGCACAACCAGTACAATCCGCACAGCCGGTGCAATCCACGCAGCCGGCACAATCTGCACAGCCGGTGCAATCTGCACAACCAGTACAATCCGCGCAGCCGGTGCAATCCACGCAGCCGGTACAGTCCGCAGTGGAGGTTTCCGCAATGGGGCGGAGTGATTATCAGGCGGATGCTTCAACAAATGACAGCCGTCAATTAATGCTGATAGGCAGCGCATCGGGACTTGGCAGTCTTACGAATACTTACGTTGATGTGCAGACGCCGGAGGTACGGAAGATAGAGGTGCTGGTCAATGCCAATCTGCGTGGCGGCCCTTCCATAGAGACAAGGAGGATCCTGACGGTTCCTGAGGGGACTATGGTTACTTTTTTGGATGAAGGGGAGAATGGATTTACACATATTTCCTATCAGGGACAGACGGGGTATATTTATACAAAGCTTTTGGAGCTGGAAGAAGCTATGGCTTCCGACAGCGGTATCGTCTCTACAGTTACAACGAGGGAGATGCAAAATAGCGGGGGGGGACAAAACAACAACGGAATGGCGCTGATGGCGCAGAGAGGGCTCTTGTCTAACCGCAATGATGTGTCAACGCCAATTGCGGTGGAAGTAAGTGAAGTGGCGGCTGTATCTGATATGATCGAGGTACAGACGATCATAACCTCCGCTGCGCAGGCGGAAGCAGCGGTAAGACCGGCAGGGGTGATAGCGGAAGGATCGGCTTATGAGATCCGCAGCCGTGCTAATATGAGGACGTCCCCTTCTGCTGAAGGAGGCTGGATCACGACGCTTCCGGCAGGGGCAGACGTGATCAGTCTCGGAGAGACGGCAGGCGGATATACCATGGTACAGTATAATGGTATTACGGGATATGTGCTGGAAGATGTCCTCGTTGATAAGGTCGATGTGTCAAGATTTGGGACGGAGCCGGTCTTATTTACGGTGACGGCGTACTGCTCATGCAGGATATGCTGTGGGAATTACAGCCCGGAAGTGACGGGACGTGAATCGAGGACAGCGACGGGAACGATCCCGCAGCAGGGGAGGACGATCGCTGTGGATCCGATGGTCATACCTTATGGTACAAGCGTGCATATTGACGGCATGGGAGATTATATTGCAGAGGACTGCGGCGGCGCTGTCAGGCAGAATCATATCGATGTTTATTTTGAATCCCATGAGGCGGCGGTGGCATTTGGGTCGCGCAGGTTATATGTTTCCATTAATTCCCAATAAGCAAAGAACCTTTATAGGTATGGAAAAAGCCTGCGGGGGTGGAAAATTTTAAATAAAAATAATAAAAAAGATGTTCATGAGTGGATAATTATTATATAATATATCCGAAGGCAGTCAGTGAACAATAAGAGCCTGCGTGGCGGCCATATATGCCATGTGGCGGTATACATAGCACATCAGCGCTTTGAAGCGCAAACAGGGAAAAGAACAGCAATAAAAAATAGAAAAAACCGGGGGTGTTACAAGTGAAGGTATGTGCGCAATGTGGAACAAAAATCGGCAGAAAGGACAGATTCTGCGGCAAATGCGGGGGGACAGCTTTTATTGAAACATCTGCAAAAACCAAGTTTTGCGTATATTGCGGCGTGGCGATGGATGCTAAGGCAAAGTTCTGCCCCAAGTGCGGGAAATTAAACGAAGGAGATATTTCTTTATCATTTTTGAATGAAAAGAAGGAAGTTCCGGCAGAAGTGGAGCTGGATTTTCTGAAAGAAGCAAAGCAGCCAGCAGAAGCAAAGCAGCCGGCAGAGGCAAAGCTGGATTTTCTGAAAGAGGCAAAGCAGTCAGAAGAAGCGCAAAGTGCTGCGCAGCCTGCGTGGCGTCCGGCAGCCGTGGCATCTGACGAGAACAAAAATCCGCTGTTTGCCAATCCGTCTGTGGATTCCAAGACGGATCAGGAAGCGATGTGGAAGGAAGAAGAAAGACGGAGGATAGAGGAAGAAGAAGCTGTCCGGAGAGCAAGGGAAGAATTTAAACGCGCGGAGGAAGAACTCAGGAAGGCAGAGCAGGAAGCGGCGCGTAAGTTTGAGGAAGAACGCAAAAAGGCGGAAGAGGAACGCAGGCGGGCAGCGGAAGAAGCGGCGCGCAAAGCGGAAGAGGAGCGTAAGCGCGCGGAGGAAGAAGCAGCGCGCAAGGCAGAGGAAGAACGCGTCAAAGCGGAAGAGGAGCGTAAGCGCGCGGAGGAAGAAACGGCGCGCAAGGCGGAAGAAGAGCGTAAACGCGCGGAGGAAGAAGCAGC
>VIDN01131315.1_pt1 | contig 39526 bp, 41 predicted proteins | sample 5025121 | NCBI WGS metagenome assembly VIDN01 (sample SAMN11852952, study PRJNA449069) | gut metagenome | isolation source: stool from female vole | host: Microtus ochrogaster | place: USA:Florida | collected 2017 | reverse complement strand
GGTAACTGCCGGATAAGCCGCGATAGCTGCCTCCTATCCCGCGGTAACTGCCGGATAAGCCGCGATAGCTGCCTCCTATCCCATAGTAACTGCCAAATAAGCTGCGATAACTGCCTCCTATGCCGCGATAACTGCCGGATAAGCCGCAGTAACTTCCTCCTATGCCGCGGTAGCTGCCTCCTATCCCTCGGTAACTGCCTAATAAACTGCGGTAACTGCCTACACGGTAGCTGCCGCGCAGTCCACGATAGCTGCCATGAAAACTGCTCCGCAGCCTGCGGTAACTTCCCTTCCGCGCCTCTCCCTGTCCGCGGACAGTATCCTGCTCTGGCTCCTGCGGTAAAAATGACGAGTAATCCATCTTCTCCACCGGACCACGTCCCCAGAAACAGACCATCTCCGGAGGGATAACTTCACAACCGTTATAAAACAGTTCATACCGCTTGTCCGCACTATTGAAATACATATGTTTTATATACAACCGTCCGCACTTTGCATGAAGTTTGATATACACCGGCGAACCATTATGCTCTTTGGTATAACAGGCAGCCTGCTCCTCGCTGCAGCGGAACGCATAGCCTCCCTGCGGCATAGCATCCTGAAGTTTTCGGTTCAATTCACCGTTCCACTCGATATAAACAGAGAAAGAATGGGTGGCTGCATCATAATTTACCCAATCGAAAAAAACATATCCGGCATGAAGTACCGGCAATCGGTTCATTCTAGTATTGTATGCCTCGATCGTCTCAGCATAACCTCTATTTAGCCAGCCAAACAGTTTACCCATACTTTACCTCATAAGAATTGCAATCAAAAATGCAAAGGAATACTCCATTTTTATAATATAACAAAATGCGCTTTCAGGCAATCTTTTTTGCCAAACTTGTCCAAAATAAAACTTAAAAACCGCCATGAAAGACTCCATGACGGTTCTGTGCCTGACAGCAGGATGCTTTTTATTATTGTGCTGTGTTGTTTTTCTTCTTCCCCGCTTCCACCGCCACACCACATATGATAAGCAATACCCCAATCAATGTCAATGTGGAAAAAACGATCGTTATAACCACAAACGATGTATTAACGGGGATTTGTCCCGATACCACAGCATACATATTCTTTATAAGCGACGGATCGCACCTCGTGCCATCCGGTATTATGATCCGCGCTATAATGTCATCCGCCACGAAAGAAAACAGTGTCGGTATCAGCACACAAACGCCAGATTTGGTCAGCGCGTTTGCCCTCACATATCGTATCACCATAAACATTGCCCACGGCACAAGCAGGCACACAGCCGTAATCCACACCGCATTATGATAATAATCCAAGATATGCGTCTGGTCAGCATATCTTGCGCAGATGAAAAGCAATATATAAAGCCATACAGTATCCCATATCATAACCAATATCCCCTTATGGTTTTGCATTGCTTTGGGCAATCGGATCTGACGGATCACGACCGGCATCAGGACCACCGACAGCCCAAATGTACACGCCGCAGCCGCTGTCACAAACCACTGCCCGCCAGAGTAGGCGCAGCAGACTCCAAGCATGGCAAAAAACCATACCATATCCCATAAAATGACGAGCAGTGTTTTGCGGTTTTTGAAAACATCCGGAAGCGGCATCTCACGTATCGCCAGCGGCGCGCATATCATGGACACGCCGAACACGGTTGGCACCCATGCAACCCACAGCCAGCTTCCGTGAGTGTAAATACAGCAGGTCAACAGCAGGAAGAACATTGAGAGCAAAAAGCTCCCTATCGTCTTTGAAAACCGGCAGCTTTTAGATAGCATCGGCACTACGGCAACGCTCCCTACAACCAAAAGCGAGGCAAGCACAATATAAAACCAGCTAAGCCCATGTCCCAAAACCAGGTTACAGATAAGACACACTATTACGGGGATGAGCAATATGCCCGCTGTAACAAGTCCCGCGGTAGTGGCGGCACGACGCTCACCACTATGGTGCTTTTTCAGAACCGTATCAGCTTCCATCGACAATGCGTTCTCCACCGTGTTGTCATTGAGTTGCTCCAAAATATCCGCACATTCGGAACATTCAGCGATGTGTCCTTCAACGATCCTGCGGCTGTCCTCTCCGCAGATATTATCCCTGTAAAGCGGTAAAAGGTCGCGTATTGCCCCGCATGGCCATTCATATTTACTCATGATCCTTCATCCTTTCTTGAATTTTCAGTCTTGCCCTGTAATAAGTAACCCGTGCCCAATTCTCGGACTTTCCGAAGATCAAACCTATTTTCGAAAATGTCAGTTCCCCAAAGACACGAAGCTGAAACACCTCTTTATACGGCTCATCCATTCCATGTAAAATCTTATGGATATGAAACGTCATCAGATCATCCTCCGCCGTCTGTTCGATGCTTTGGGCAGACGGAGTGTTCTCATCGGGCGGCTCCATACGCCCACTGCGCTTCAGCTCGTCAAGCGCCGTATTCTTAGCGATCGCGCAAAGCCAAGTGAAAGCATCGGAACGACCGTCGAACTTAGAAAGACTTTTGAAAGCTTTGTAAAACGTCTGCTGTGTCACTTCCTCAGCAATGTGAGCGCTCTTAACTATAGTCATCACAAAGGAATACACGCGCATGTAATACACGTTGTACATCTGCTCAAAGTCCATACCCTCACCCCGCTTTCATAAGTTAGACGTCCAAAAATGCCTTTCGTTACAAAATTTTTGAAAAATTTTTAATTAAAACTGCCGCGACAGAAAGTATTATGATCATTATATGACAACTACACCATATGCTCAATCTGCAAAGTTGATCCATGTTAATGTTAAAAAGATTGATTTTCTTTTCAAAACCAGATATACTTTAAAAAGAGAGAACAAAGTCTTTTATTATGTTAATAAAATTGCAAGAATAAAATACAGGCTAGAGGGGAAAAGGACAATTATAAGATGTATACATTAAAAAATATAGAATTAAAAAGTGATATTTTAGAAAAAATAAAAGCAGAAATACCTGATATGATCAGAGATTTCATGGAAAAAAATCTGGTAAAAGTGATTCTGTATGGATCATGTGCACGGGGAGATTTTAAAGGATATTCTGATATAGATATAGCGCTTCTTACTACGGGAAGCAGAACAGATACTTGGAAATATACTGATAAAATTGATGAAGTGGCAACTGAACTTGCATTGAAATATTTTGCAATCGTAAATTTTGTTCTTCTTCCTTATAGTGAATTTGAAGAAAAAAAGAACTGGTATGGTTATTTTAAAAATATTGATAAGGAAGGGATAAAGCTATATGGATGAAAAGGATTTTATGGCATAGGCTAAAGTTCGATTAGACAGAGCCAAAGAATTATATATGGAAGCCAACGAATTGGTGAAAATGGATAGTTACAAGTCCGCGAACAACAGGGTATTTTATGCAATCGAAAAATGTTTAAAGGCTCTTTTAGCAACACGTCAGATGGATGTGGAAACGCATATTGGTGCTGTCTCACAGTTTAATCTTCATTTTATCCATCAGGGAGATACGGTATTTACTAAGACTGATTATCAGAAAATTGCTAAAGCAGACCGCATAAGAAATGCCTCCGATTATGATGACTTTTATATTGTAAATAAAGCAGAAACAAATGATCTTCTTGAATTTGTGAAAGAATTTCTAAAAAAGACAGAATCGGAAGTCAAGAAATAATCATAGAAAAAAGAGTATCCATACAGCGTTATCCCTTCCTTACAATACATTAACACCAAAAGTCCAAAACCGCCATGGAAGACTCCATGACGGTTCTGTATTTAACAACAGGATTCTTTATCAAAGCCCGGATTGAATGCATAGAAGTTCTTGGAATCCAGCTTCTCCTGCGTCAGCCTGAGTGCTTCACCAAAACGCTGGAAATGCACGATTTCACGCGCTCTTAAGAACTTAATCGGCTCACATACCTCCGGGTCTTTTACCAGACGAAGGATATTGTCATACGTTGTACGGGCCTTTTGTTCTGCTGCCATATCTTCAAATAAGTCCGTTATGATATCGCCTTTGGACTGGAATTCACATGCGTTAAACGGAACACCGCCGGCTGCCTGAGGCCAGATGCCTAACGTATGATCCACATAATATTTATCAAAACCGGAAGCCTCGATCTCCTCCATGGAAAGATCTTTTGTCAGCTGATAAACAATCGCCGCCACCATCTCAAGATGTGCGAGCTCTTCCGTTCCTATATCCGTCAAAACCCCTGCCACTTCGCGATACGGAGTTGCATAGCGCTGGGAAAGATAGCGCATGGACGCGCCCATTTCGCCATCCGGTCCACCATACTGGCTTATGATGACCTGTGCGATCTCTGCATTCGGTTTTGTGATCTTTACCGGAAACTGTAATCTTCTTTCATATTCCCACATACGATTTTCCTTTCTGCTATATACATTGATTTTTAATTAGCACATACTTCCCAAGGCATGGGTTCCGTCACCCATTTCCAGCTGTCCCATGCTCCGTTTGCCATATCTTCCACTTTCAGGGGACCGTATTTTGTCGTATACTCTTTTCGGAGCATATCAAGATTTTTCTTAAAATGCGTAAAATATTCCATTGCTTCCCGGTCATCCGGATGCGTATCCAGATAGAGATTTAAGTCTACCAGTGCAAAATCAAGCATCCCTATCTTCTGATACAATTCATCCCGATTGTTTCTGCGGTCATATCCCGCCATATTTCTATATTGATTCATTTACGTTTCACCAGCCTTTCTGATTATCCAGCCTTCTTACCACCTCTGTCTCTACCGTTTCCCGCAAAACGGAAGGTCTAATACGGGAAAAATGGTTCCTATACAGTATGCCTTTTCCAGATCTTCATAGATATCCGCATCCTTCTGCCAAGGCACATATGCCATAGCAACTGATTTCATCTGCATTCCATCCGCCATTGCATCATTACAGCTATGCTCGGTCATGGGACACATCCTGCCCTGATTATTATTTCGGAAATTATCCTGACAACAATTTTTCTGCATATTATCATCACATCATTCATATATTTTAATAGTATTCTATGCAGCGGTCTCTGTCTGGTTCCTGTTTTTCTTTTGATTGCCTGTATCCTGGTATTTATAGTTAAATTTTTTCTACGATATCCGCCGGATTCCCAAAAATATTCATTCGACAATATTTTAAGGTTATTGTATAATAATCAAAAAGTTTATTAATCAAAAAAAATTGTACTTGCATAACTTTTACAAGAATATTTAAAACATAGTACAGGAGGCTTCTTATGAGCGAAAATGAATTGAACCAGACCGAATGGCATGATGGGCGGGGCAATGCTGTTGAACAAAACGACCCTGCAGCCCTTGCTGAAAACGCAGATGGCAAATGGCATAGAGTTAAGGGAGCAACCGTTACCGAAACTACGATAAATGGCAAAAAAGTAATAACCGGAATGAATTACCGCAACGGATATGCTATGAATATGTCTGCAACAGCCAGTGTTGCCAAAGGGGAAACCGCCGCCGTCTGGATCAGCTTGCTTGCGGGAATCCTCATCGGCATTCTGGTGGGAATCAAAAAAGGATTCATTCTGGGCGTTTATTTTGCTATATGCATTCCTATATGCACCATGGTTGCCGTCGGCGTCAAAGCGCTGATGCGGGAAGATCCCGAAAAAAACAAAAAGATTGCCGTTTTTACAACCTGTTTTATTATTGGTGTATTATTTTTTATCGGCATCGTAATAGCGATTGTATCTTGATCCATGCAGAAGCTGTCATAAGATGTTGTAGCATCATCTTATGACAGCTTCTGCCGGATATCGGTAAATCATTGTTGTATATCGGGAGCCTTCCGATATCGTATCATACGCTTCTTTAGCTGCTTCCAGTCAAATGGGAGCAGCGGATAAAGATACCCTTTGCCGCCAAGCGTCTTATTAAAGATCAGACATAAGATACAGATGATGACCCCGGCAAGATATCCCCAGCCCCCAAAGACCGCCGTCAGGATCAGGGTCAGGATTCTCTGAAACTTGATGGCATATCCGAGTTCATAATTGGACTGCGTATAATTGGCAATTGCAACAAACGCCATATACAGCATGATCTCTCCTGCGAACCATCCACTGTTGACCGCAAACTCCCCAAGCACCAGCGCCGCCAGTACACTGAGCGGCGTACTTAGCATATTGGGCGTATTGACCGCCGCCAGCCTCAGTCCGTCGATGGCAAGCTCCAAAAGAAGAAACTGCCACAGGATCGGCAGATTGACCGGATCCTTCAGCTGGATAAAGGCAAACGTCTCCGGGATCCACTCCGGGTGCATCATCAAAAGTAAAAAAGTAGGGGTCAGAAGATATGTGATCATCGTGATCAATATTCTCGTCAGGCGCAGATAAGTCCCCGTGATCGGTGGGAAATAAAAGTCGTCCGCCTCCTCCAAAAGGTCAAATAATGAAGTCGGAATAATCATTGCCGAAGGCGAGTTGTCCACAAGGATAACAATATTGCCCTCCAGGATATGCGCTGCAGCCGTATCCGGACGCTCTGTATATTTAAACTTCGGATAGGGGTTAAACCAGGGTCTCTTATATAAACACTCCGCCAGCGTCTCCTGATTCATGGAAAGGGCGTCTATCCGGATATCCTGTATCTTCTTTTTAACGGTCTCCAGCAATTTTTCATCCGCCCGCCCCTGCATATAGCAGATGACAATATCCGTTTTGGAGGACACTCCGGCATTTAACAATTCCATGCAAAGCTCCGTGCTCCGGATCCTGCGGCGGATCAGCGCAGTATTACATACGACGGTTTCCACAAAACCATCCTTAGATCCTCTCAGTGCCTTGTCCTTCTCCGGTTCCTCCACGCTTCTGGCCGGATAAGTCCTTGCATCGATCAGGATACACTGGTCAAATCCCTCAATAAACAGAGCAAAGGTACCGGATAAGATAAAATAGATGATCTTGTCAAAATCCGACTGAACATCTACCTCCACATAAGGCATAAACTGCTGAGTCATACCATTAATATCCTCCGGCATATCCTCCGCCTTAAGTTCCATCAAAAACTGCAGAAACTTCTGCATCATTTCATCTTTGCAGAAACCGTCGATCAGATACATGCAGGCATCTCTGCCGCCGATCGTAATCTCCCTGCTGACGATATCATAACTGTTTTTGATGCCGATATGGGAATTTAAAAATGCAATATTATCCTTGACATTCGTACTGACTTTAGTCATAGCGTTCTCCGTTCCGAATCGTTTTCTTTATATTCTCATCTGCCCCTCCTGCTATTTGCGGCGCTCCGTCACAAACAGCTTCATGAATTTTCATTTTGGGCATGATTATTTTACCCATACGGCAAACTTCTATACCCAAAAATAAAAAAGAGCCTGATATCCTCAAGCCCTTCTGCTCTAAACCTTCCCCGTACTTCCAAATCCACCTCGGTCCGGTCCTTCCAGAACTGCCGTTTCTTCAAACTCAATCGTCGGCTGGTTCTCCACAATACGGAACTGGCAGATCCGGTCATTAATGTTGATCTGCGTGTCGCGCACCGCATAGACCGGCATAAACCACTGGTCATTATCACCGGAATAAGTATAATCAATGACTCCCATATGATTCGTCTGTATGATGCCGAAATTTTTAAAAGTAGAGCTTCTCGGCACCACATGTGCCTCATAGCCTTTGGGAAGCTGCATACCCACTCCCAGCGGAACCAGCTTAAACTCCCCTGCTTTTAAGATGATATCTTCCGCACTTCTTAAATCGATCCAGTCCGATTTTCCATCGATATAGCGTAACTTATCAATTTTATCCGAGAAATATTTTATCTTAATCCTCTGCATGTTTCCACCATCCTCACACTAACTGTCGCATCCGCAGGACACCTGTTCTGCGCCGACCGTCCTTCTGACGTCTGCCTCTCTGTCCGGATCCGGTGCATAATCATTACAATGAAGCACAGGATCCCGCGGATCCGTCTGCGCCAGCGATGCCTGCACATTGATCACCCTTTGGTTTTTACTGCCCTTCCAAAGCAGCGTATTATCCTTCTGCGTCTGGATAAATTCCCCATCCACAACTACATCCAGATACTGCATCACCGGCTCCTCATAAATCTGCTCCCATAACGCACCGGTATAAAGCCATATTGTTTTATCAGGATATCTTTCTTTTACTTCTTTCGCAAACCTCTGCACCTCAGCACGGTTTGCGGAATGCAAGGGATCGCCGCCGGAAAAGGTAATGCCGGAAATATAAGATTTATCCAGCTGATCAAATATCTCTTTTTTGGCAGTTTCGTCAAACAACAATCCGCCGTCAGGATCCCATGTGACCGGATTATGACAGCCCTTACAGCAATGGGAACACCCGGCAACCCACAGGACGACACGCAGTCCGTCGCCATTGAGCATATCATCCTTTGTTATATTATGGTATCTCATCCCTACATACTCTTCCTTTCAGCAATCTCCGCCATTTTCGCGTCATTCAGTCTGGTATCCCCATGCACCCGGGAATAAGACAGATAACCATTCATACGGTCGATCTTCGTCAGATTCTTACTGCCACATACGGGACAGACATCCATTTCCAGCTCCTGATGACCGCAGTCGTCACAGTATGCGAGAGACAGATTGACACCTTCATAAAAGCCGTAATCCATCGCCCTTCTGATCAGCGTCTTGATTGCTTCTGTATTATAATCAATCGGATATTTTACATACTGGATCTTTCCGCCGTTTAACATTTCCCAGAAGCGGTTTTCCAGATCCTGTTTCTCGATCGGTGTGATATCCTCCGTCACATGGCAATGGAAGCTGTTGCTGACATATTCACGGTCGGACACACCTTCCACAATACCGTATTTTTCGCGGAACTGCTTGATCTGCAGGCCGCAAAGATTCTCCGCCGGCGTACCATAGATAGCATAAAGATTGCCGTCCTCAGCCTTAAACTCCGCTATCCTCTTATTGATAAATTCCATAACTTCCAATGCAAATTTCCCATCCTGCACCAGAGATTTGCCATTATAAAGCATCTGCATCTCATTTAATGCCGTAATGCCAAAGGACGCTGTCGCCGCTTTCAACAATGGTTTGATCTTATCCGTAAGCTTCAGGTCGCCGTACAAAAATCCTCCCTCACAGTATGCCAATGGATTGGTTGAGGCACGCATTTCCCCAAGATAGGCATAGGTACGGATATGAAGCTGCCGGATAAGATTCAGATAATAATCCAAAACCTCATAAAAATCCCTGTTTTCCTGTTTTGCCTTGGCAAGGATCATCGGCAGATGGAGCGAAACTGCGCCAATGTTAAATCTGCCCACAAATACCGGTACATCCTGCTCATCCGCCGGATGCATGCCGCCGCGTTCATACCATGGAGAAAGAAACGCCCGGCAGCCCATCGGTGAGATCACCTTGCCGTACTGTTTATACATGCTTGCAATATAACCCTTGCCGGTCAGGCTCAGCCAGTCGGGATACATCGTTTTGGCAGAGCACTGTACGCCCGCTTCAAAGACATCCTCAAGCTGCTTTCCCGGTCCGTGAAGATTTTCATCATATAAAAATACGATCTTCGGAAACAGCACCGGCTTTTTACATTCTTTCTTGCCCTGTCCTTTTCTTCTGACATTCAGCATAGAGATCGTCGCCTGCTTCTCAAATCTGCCCGTCCCGATACCCGCAGTCACCGTGATAAACGGATAGTCGCCGCGGCTGGATGCCACGGTATTAAACTTATACTCCCATCCCTGAAAGCCCTGTTCAAATTCCCTGACAACATCACTCCACGCAGTTTCTTCCGCCTTCTTTTCTTCCACGCCGAGATTCATATATTTTTTGATATATTTAATGTAAGACTTCTCCGCATACGGCGCTAAGATCTTATCCACCTCCGGAACGGTGAATCCGCCGTACTGCTGACTTGCAGCGCTCAGTACGATATCGCCGATCACGTCAAACGCCACGTCCAGAGTCTTCGGCTCATTATACCAGATATTGCCCATCTCAAATCCGCCGCTCAAAACCTTCTGCACATTGAACAGACAGCAGTTCATCGTATCGCGCCTTGCGGACATATCATGGACATAAATATAGCCGTCGCGGCATGCCTGCAATTCCTCTGTCGTCAGGAAAAATTTCTGATACAGCTCCTTATTCAGCTGATTAAAAATCAGACTTCTCTTGGTCGATACAAGAGCGGAATCCGTATTGGCGTTTTCCTTATCCCCGACATACATGATGGACTGGCTCTTTTTATAAACGTCATCCAGCATCCTGACAAAATCCTGCTTATAATTCCGGTAATCCCGATAGCTTTTTGCCACAATCGGTTTTACTTCTTCCAATGCGCTTTCCACAATATTGTGCATAATCGGGATAGGGATCTTATCCGTATCCATCTCATCTACTTTTTCCACTACATAAGCGCAGATCTGCTTTTTCTCATCCTCCGTAAAATTGGTCAATGCACGGTAAGCGGACTTACCGACGGCGTCGATTACCTTCTGGACATTAAACTCCTCCAGACAGTTATCCTTCTTCACTACCTTGACCTGCCGCTTCGGCCGGAACATCTCCCCATAATTGATTTCCTGCTGTTCTGCCATCCCTGCTTTTCTCCTTCCTGATACCGTTCATACTCAACCGCTTATAACTGCCGCATCCGGACAAAGCTTTGTCCCAAACGCTTTATCTTGTTAGTCCATTTTGAACGGGCACAATATCTTGTGTGCATGTTTTATTATAGCCACTTAATAATCTGATGTCAATAAAAGGATTGCAAGATTTTGTATTTGTCTATAACCAGCGTTTGCAGCGTTGATTTTTTGTTGAATAATGGATCGGATTTTGCAGCAAAAAAAGACAGCCTTCCGACCGTCTTCCATCCATACGTTTTAAAATCACAATATCATATTATTAATAAAGATTATCAACAGATATTAATTTCAGCTTACATAACTCTCTTTATGAATAGAGATTAATAATCTCTCTCAGATATACTTCATACTCCTTTACCGCAGTCTCCGGCGATAGGATCTTCACACGGCTGCCCAGTCCCGCAAGCCAGCCGTGAAACTGACTGCTCAATGCCACCTCGATCCGTACTGTAAAATGTTCCCCATCCGACTTGCGGATCGGAAGCTCCTTTCCGAAACGGTCTATCACCACGCCGGCAAGACTATTGTGACATTCCAGCAGGACGGAGGTTTTCGTTCCGCCAAACATCCCAAAGGCGGCATTTGTATATTCCGCAATATCAAAATCCCGAAAAAGCTCCTGCGCCTGACGGCTGCTCTTTAGGATCTCTATCTTTTTCATCCTGTCCACACGGTAATGCCGGATCTCGCCAAGCCGTTCATCCACTCCGATCAGATAATAATTTTCATTCTGCCACGTCAGATAGTAAGGGCTGACATGGTACGGCTCCCCGCCCTTCTTATACTGCAGTTCCTTGCCGACGGTATATTCATAATATTGAAAGGAGATTCCCTTATCATCCTGTATGGCTCTGTGAATCATATCCACACTATAATAAACCGTCTCATTCTCCGCCTTGGCACGATTGCCCACATAGACCGTCCTCTGCAGCTGCGACGCGTCATGCCTGCCTGCCATGCCTTCCAGTTTTTTAATCAATTCTCTCGATTTCTTCTTTGTCAAAAAACGGGAAGACTGTACCATATCCACAAGGATCTTCAACTCTGCCAATTCAAACTCTCTGGATGCCATATAATAACCGCCACCCGTTCTGGAAGGCAGGTACTCAATATCCATCCCGAACTGCCTAAGGCACTCCACATCACTGTAGATCGACTTGCGCTCCGCCTTGATATCCAGCTTTTCCAGCTGCCCGATCAGCGCTTTCGTGGTGATTGGATGAGCCTCATCCGTATGCTCCTTCAGAATCTGCGCAATATATAATAATTTTAATTTCTGGTTCTCTGATTTTGCCATATTGTCCGACTATGCCTGTCTTACTCATCCGGATTGGCCTGTGCAGCCTCATCCATACCCTCATTCCGCTGCTAAACTGCTATGCTGCAGAGCCGCATTATTCTTCTGTGTTCTCCTGGCCGGCATCTCCCGTCTGCTCCGCACCGACAGCCTCAAGCTCCAGCTTGGCATTTTTGTGTTTCCTCATGGATGCGCCGATAACACATGCCGCAATCACAACGACAACACTCACTCCGAACACGATCAGATACTCCAAAAAACTATTGGCAAACGCAACCTCATTATTTACACTCATATTGACTGCCCCTTTCAGTATACTTTTATTATGTGTATTTTACAACGATTCCACAACATCGTCAAGAAGTCCGTCGCCATCCGCAGCCGCCGTCGCAAGACCGTCACAACGCTCGTTTTCCGGATGCCCGGCATGTCCCTTGACCCAGATAAAATGAACACTGTGGGGCTCCATCGCCTTCAGCAGCCGCTTCCAGAGATCAATATTCTTCACGGGTTCATTACCGCTGCGCTTCCAGCCCTTTCTGATCCACCCATCCACCCAATGCTGGTTAAATGCATCCGTCAGATATTTGGAATCAGAATAAAGATCAACCTCGCAGGCTTTTGTCAATGCCTCCAGTCCCACGATCGCCGCCATCAGCTCCATACGGTTATTGGTGGTCTTTTTATATCCGGCGCTATATTCACGTTCATGCAGCGTCCCTTTGGAATCCACAAATTGCAGGATAGCGCCGTATCCTCCCGGTCCGTCCGGATTGCCCCTGGCAGCGCCATCCGTATATAATGTTACCTTCATAACGCGCCTCCTTCCCTTTTATTCTATACTTATTAGATGATTGCGAAACTCTGTTCAAATTCTTTCCTATTGTGCATCATTGACAATTCTATACTTATATTATCTGCTCCTAATTCCCCACTGTCCCGATCTGATAAATTCCTGCGCCATCGCTTCCGCATCCCCGACCAGCCCGGCATCATATCCCATAAGCTGTAACAGCCGAATCGCGTTTCTGGATTCCGCGCGGCCCTTTAGAAGCCGGTAGCTGAACTTGATGTCCTGTCCCTCCACAGTCTCGGTAAAATGATAATTCTCATACCAGTTCTCTAAAAGCATCGTCAACTCGATATCATGTGTCGCCGCCACACAGCTTACTCCCTGTTTTGCAAGCGACTTAAGGATCTGCGCCGATGCGGCGATCCGCTCTACCGTATTGGTTCCACGCAGTACTTCATCAATAAAGCAAAGCACCGGCAGCCCCTCTCCTGCGCTTCCTTCGATGATGCGCTTCATGGCTTTGATCTCCACCATAAAATAACTGTCTCCGCCGCTCAGGTCGTCTGTCAGAGCCATGGAAGAATAGATTCTGTAAAAACGCGTCTGGAACCGTTTTGCGCACGCCATATGAACGGTCTGTGACAAAAGCTGGTTAAGTGCCATGGTCTTTAAAAAAGTAGACTTACCGGAAGCATTGGAACCGGTGATCAGCATAGACCCCCGAAGCTCATAGCTGTTTCTTACCGGAGCCTGCAGCAGCGGATGATACCCGTCAAGCACGGCCTGTCCGATTTTGGAAGTTCTCCATTTCTCATCTGTTGCCATCCCGTTTCCTTCCGGCAGCCCCTCTCCCACGCTCCCTGCATCTTCGTTCATAAATTCCGGAATACAGTATCCCTCATTTTGATTTAAGTATGTCCGATAAGATCCAACTGCGATCATCGTCTCCAGATAACCAAGCGCAGCATTTAACCGGTCGATCTCCCCTTCCCGGCTCTCCACCATAGCGATCATGCTATTTAAGCGGATCAGATCAAAATGAAACACCATATTCACATAGTCACGCAGGATTTCCAAAGGATTGCCGCTGCCCGCTTCACTGGCAAATACAAACCGCGCTTTTTTTAAGAACGGCAGAAGCGATTTTGTAATTTCTTTGATTTCAGACATCTGCCCGTCACAGACCTCAAGATCGATCTGCCCTGCCGCTTTACCAGCGGAAATCAACCTGACAAGATAACGCAGACTGGATAAATACGGCCGCAGCTTTCCTTTTTGATTAAAATAATGAAAAATATTATAAGAAATGACCGCAATCAACATAAGCAGACCTGCCCCGGTCTTTACAAACAAAAGGATTACCGACAGTATTATAAGACAAAGCGGCAGCCACGCAGCCGGTCCCGTTTTTCTTTTCCCGTATGCCTCACGCAGGAAACCGAGATAATCATACAGTGAATACCGCTCCTTCTTACCCATCCTCATAAATATCATCTGCAAAGAACGGCGTTTATCCTCGTGCTCCATAAAATACAGGATCTCCTGTTCTCTGACAAGAAGCTCCTCCTCGCGGTCTGCCGGCATACGGAGCGTATGATAAAGATATTCCTCTCCCGATGCCGAATAGGTATGATTCATCATGGCAAATATCTGATCCATGCCCAGATCGTTCCATGTGATATCATCAATCCCCTTTCCATCATCATGCGCTCTGTAATATGCCGGGATACATTCCGTGCGCAGCAGATCTTTCTTTGATGCCGACAGCTGCCCATATTCCTTCTGCAGCCTCTTTTGATTTTTTTCCCGTAACCGTCTCTTTTCCTGCCATCCCAAAAAGCAGACAACCAGAAACAGTCCCAGCAGAATGGCTGCCCATACTTCATAATTCATCTGAATTTAATAACCATGCCTTTCCGTCACATCCCGTACTCCGTATATTTAACATTCCGGTTTTCCCATATTCCATATTTTCCCAATCCAGCCATCTTGGGCAGAACCGTTATCCCCATGTATTATCATTTCATCCGGCAACTTCATTTCATCTGGCAAAATCAGGTCCAAAGCTTTCCGGAAGAAGCTCGCTGAGTTTCATCTTTTTAAAATCCGTCTCCGATCTTGCTACGATCACCCACATCTGCTCAGGTTCGCAAAACTCACGTAAAACCTGACGGCATATCCCACAGGGAAATGCATAATTCGGTTTCTTATCCCTCATGCCGCCGATAATGGCGATCGCCTTAAAACGGCGCTCCCCTTCACTGACTGCACGGAAAACCGCTGTTCTTTCCGCACAGTTTGTCGCGCCGTAAGACGCATTTTCAATATTGCAGCCCTGATAGACCTTTCCGCTTTCCCCCAACAGCGCAGCTCCCACCATAAAATGAGAATACGGCGCATATGCATTTTTCCTCGCTTCGATGGCGGAACTGATTAAATTTCCTTCTTCCATTTAGAATACCCCCATTTTTCAAAAAATCGTTAATATTTTTCAAATTATACATTTCTTCATTGCCGCTCTTGTTGTTTTTGTATATTTTGTTTGTATATTTTGTTTCTATATATTTTTCTTCCATATTTTAACATACAGTATGCACACCCGACAACCGTCAGAATAAATTCATTCTCCTTTTTTGAAAAAATTCATTTTCTCATTTTTGTCTATGAAAGTTCCCCGAACAAAATATCCGGGGATCAAAAAGATTCTTCTTGGGTTTAGTTTACTCCCGCCAGACGAAGCTTCTCCTGCAAATGTTGGATCTCCGCCTTTTGCTCGGCTAACTCTGCCTCCTGCTTGGCTATCTTTGCCTTTTGTTCAACATTCTCTACCTTCTGTTCGGCAAGCTTCGCCTCCAGTTCCCTGAACTCATGGGTGGCTAATTTTATTAAAGGCGCTGTCATCTGATCGACCTCCTTCCACAACTCTCTGTGCTTCGCAAATACCCTGTCCGCCGCATTGCGGAGCAGTCTTACACAATCATGATACTGTAGGTCCGTAAGTCCGCCCACAGCCACTTCTTCCTCTAAAATCAATATAACTTCATTCAGATACTCTGTCAATTCCTTTTCCGTGATATTTTTTCCCTTTCTTAACCGCTGACGGAAGCGGAGCATCGTGTAGGGCAGGAACAGTATCAGATGCTTCTCTTTGATCTCTTTCAGAGAATACTTATGCACCCTGACGGTCGGAAGCCGGTAGATATGTTCGGTGTTATCCTGAAAAAGGATACGGCACTGAAGATGATCGGGGATGGAATCACTTCCTTCGGGATAGATCACTACAGAATGCGGGAATTTTAACGTGATCTCTTTGGTCTCTCCGTCTACAATTTTCGTATGGGTGATTGCAAAATGCATGTCATAGGCGAACATGCGGATCACCATCTCCTGCCCGTTCTTCATCTGGCACTCCAGATGGTAATAATCCGTGCCGTCCACCAACAGCGCGATATCCATGAGGGTAGACTTCGGCGGTGCTTCCCTGTTCTCCCAGAATGTGGAGGTCTCCGTATTCAACAGCACGATGGAAGTGCCTTTCGGGTATTCTTTGCCGTACACTTCCTTAAATAACGGAAACAGCTGCTCCGGCATGGTATCAACAATGGCTTTTAAGATCTCGTCCCACAGTTTACCCTCGTAAACCGCGGACTCCGCCGTCTGCGTCTCTTTTGCCGTCTGATTTTCTTTTGGTATCTGCTGTTCCTTTGTCATCTGTGTTTCTTTCGGTATCTGCTTTTTCTCCGGCATCTGCTTTTCTTTTGTCGCAAGTATGTTCAGTGTCCTGTGTTCCTTTTCTGTCATAAAACCTTCCTTTCTGTTTTTTCTCTTGCAGCACTTAAAAACAAAACACTGCAATACAAATAAGCAACGTAAACTGTGAAATGTGGCGAAATGCCGGAATTTTCGGACTGCCGGACGGCAGCCGCAAATGACTTTCACGTAAGGCTAGTATATCAGCCTTAATGGATCTTGTAAATATATTTTTTAGGTCACAAATTTTTGCTCCGAAATTTTTTAAAATTTATTTTCTAAAATTTGCCTTAATTTTAAAATATGTTGAAATCGTAAATGATAGAAGAAATCAAAGCATATGTATTTTAAAAATAAAAACTGATTTTTTATTTTTCAATTTTACCCCACATCTTTTTTTATTTTTTCGCCTTTTTGGGAACGCTCCAATTCCTCACAGGCTTCCACCACAAGTCTGCCGATTTTTTCAAAATCGGAATCGGTCTGCCCCGTGATGATATGGTCGCAGCTGACAGACAATACCTGTGAGATATTATATAGAACCCATACGGAAAACCCTTTCTTTCCAGACTCAAGATCATACAAAAACCTTGTGGAAACACCTACCTGACTCGCAAAGGTATCCCGTGAGTAACCTTTCTGGATTCTTAAACGCGCGATCCGTGTCCCTATTTCTTTATAATCCATATTAATTTCTCTGTGCTCCATATCAATAACCGCTCCTTTAATTTGAATATATTTGAAAATGAATAATATTCATTATAAAACGCTTCCCGCCATTAGAAATGTTTTTACGCCAATGCCGTGATTTTTAACGTAAACTTAAAATTTTGCAGAACAAAGGGGGAATTTGTCCGAATTTTTCATATTCACGTTAGATTTCGCATAGCTCGCGTAAAAAAATCATATAACGACATTTTTTAGACTATTCTGACGATAACCCATTATTTTAAGCAAGCTCTAATATGAAGCATCCACTTGAGGCTATTATTGAAGCTATTACTTTAGAAACTTTCAGAAGAAATCAGAACTATTCAGAAGCATGAGAAGCATGAAATTCAAGAATATGGAGAACTGGGTATGCTGCAAAAGATTCAGGAAAGATATGAGCTGACGGATTATCAGACAAGGCTGTTAAAATACTATCTTACGGTCTTTTTCGGGGAGACGGCAAAGCTTCTGGCGATCGGATGCCTGTTTCCGGACCGGTATCCCACCTACCTGTGGTGTGTATTGCTGTTTGCCATGATCCACACGGCGACCGGCGGCGCGCACTGCCGCACTTATCTCGGATGCCTGGCAGCCTCCGCAGCATTCTTTGTATTGTGCATTGATATCTTACCTTATATAGAGATCGCCCTGATCTGGCGGATCGCGCTCCTTGTCGTATGCGGTATCATCCACTGCTATATCGGTCCCGTTATGACGAGGGAACGCAGGGCAAGATTTAAAAGTGAAGAGATCCTTGCGAAAAGCAAAAAAAGGTCATTAATACGTATTTGGGCAGTCATCGGCTGTTTTATCGTATATTCCTGTTGGACTCCGGAGACACTCCCTGCTAAAGCAGGGTTCTGGATCATCCTGCTGGATACGATACAGCTGACAGCTGCAAAAATGATGCATCTTATCAGAAAGGAGGAATAGACCATGAAAAACTTTATCAAAGCTGCGCTGCTGATCCTGCTGGCAGACACCATTATTATCCCCCCATATCACAGCATTATCTTTTTGGGGGAATATCCGTTTCCTGAAGAATAAACGCAAAAAGCTCCCGGCTTACCTTGGGAGCTTTTTTGCATTAATCTGAAAACAAATCCAGTTCTTTCCCGCAAGCTCCTGATTAGAAAAAGAAAGTTCGAGATGGTACCTGTCGCAGATATCCCTGACGTTATAGAGACCGTATCCCCTGCCGTCTCCTTTGCTGCTGTACCCCTTTTCAAAGCATCGCGAGATAGATTCCGGATCCAGAATCTCCCCTCTGTTCTTTACCTCCAGCACAAACCCCTCCTCATCCTCCAGCGCTGTTACGGACAGCCTCTTTTCCTCCGTCTGCACCAGCGCTTCCGCGGCATTGGTAATCAGGTCGTTTGCAATCTCAATCAGCTTATACACCGGCAACCGGGTTCCGTCCAGAGTCCCTACCCTTACCTTATATTCAATATCAATGCCCTCCTTGGAAAGGCTTTGGAATTTCCCATATAAGAAGCCGATAAAGAACGGATTCCCTTCCTTCAGCAGCTTATTATAACGGTTATCCGACTGTATCTCCCGGATATAAACCATCTGGGCGTTTTTAAGTTCTTCAAAGGTATCCGTGGTGTATTGCAGGCTGAGGATGGAGCTTAGATGGTTATCAAACTCATGCTGGCGCATCCTGACGATATCGATCAGCTCCTCATACGCATGGATATAAGTGTTATAACATTTCATCTCCGCATCCATCTCCACCCTCTTGATCCTGAAGGTCTGCCGGATTGCCAAGATGATGCAGATCACGAGCGCATACAGAAAGATGATTAGATATCCCTCAATACTCATCCTATTATAAACTTTATATAAAATGATGGCTAAAACGATAAACGAAAACAGGACGATAAACCCCATATTCATAAACGGATTCCAGTTCTGGATCACCTCAGATATGACATTCCATTTTTTCTTCCTTAACAAATAAATTGTTAAAAAAATTGTGCCACTGGTTATAGCAAATATGACTTTTTCATTTAAAAAATCTCCCAGAATAAAGCAGTAAATCATAAGATATAATACCTGCAAGATTCCGACAAGCAAAATATATAATATATTATTCACCAAGATCGGCTTCCATTTCCATCCATACTTTAATCCGCAATATATGACGATTAGCGGATACATGATAACCGTCAAGGAATCATTCAAATGATATACCGCAAATATCGTACAGAAAGTAACATCAAACAAAATCAAGCTGACAGACAACTTATCCAAATGGAACGTCTCCCCATACAGCAATGACAAACACAATAAAACAGAAAGAACTTCAAGTAAAAACTGCAAAACGCATATCACTATCATCATTTTATCTTCCTCTCCACCTTCTTGGCAAAACTGCTCCCTATCTCAATCCTTGTATTCTCCGGATCATCCAAAGTGATATAACGGTTCACCAGATCTATCGATCTGATATAGCGTTTGTTCACAAGCGCGTTTCTGCTGCATTGTACCATACAGTCAGTACGCACCTCCTTCAGGAGCTGGCGGCAGGTCTTATACGGTATCCGCAGCCTTGTGCCGTTTCTATGATGGATCGTCATCTCATGATTTACATTTTGCGTATAAATGATATCTTCCACATTGATCGGATAGATAACTTTGTCTCTCTTGAAATAGATCGTTTCGGAACTGCTTTTGGGATTTTCAAAACGCAGTGCACCCCTGATCAATCCCTCTGCCTGAACCATATCAATAGGCTTCTCCAGATAACCATAACAGTGAAGCTCACGGAACGCGTACATCTGCGGATCTTCTAATGATGTCGTAAAGATAAACGGCGTAAACAGATACTTCTGCATCCCTCTGATACATTCCGCAAACTTAATGCCGGAAGTATCTCCCATGACCTTGGTGTCCAGAACAATATCAACAATAAAAACATCGATGTCCTTTTCCATTGCATACTTGTAGGCAGCCTCACTGCTCGTCGCCGTCAACACTTCAATAGATAAGTCTATCGATGCTATTATCTTTTTTACCATATCCGCACAGCTTTTATTATCTTCAACGATCAATATACATTTTGTCATCTCTTGTTCTGCTTTTTCTTCGTAGTTTTTGTACCGGAATTTCCCTTTGGAAGCTCTTCCGCCACCTGATCCAGCATATGAAACAGATGCTCCTCCCTGCTTTTCACACTGACACGCCTGTCGTCCGAGGTCATCAGAGAAAACAGCCTGAGAAGCAGCTTTTCCTTCGCAGAATCATCTAAAGCGACCACTCTGTTCCAGACAGCCTCCTGAGCATCTTTTTCTCCAAAAAGAAGATAATCCACTGAAAAATCCAATTTGTTTTTCATCTTATGCAAAGTGGCAATACTGATATTATTTTCACCACTCTCCATTTTCTTATAAAGCTGAACGGAAATATCAAGAAATTCTGCAAACTGCTCCTGCGTATATTTTAGATTCAGTCTAAGCTCCTTCAGTCTGCCTGCAATTTCTTTTTTATTTTGAGATTTCGCCATTACATGCACCTTTCCGATTTATAATACATAAAAATATTTTATAAAAATAATTTTACTCATTCCATATATGTTTTGGGTACTTTTTGTCTAATTTTGTTTATTTTTTGGAAGTTTCGTAAAACGAGAGAAAAGCGCCCGTTATAAAAGGCGCTTTTCCCTGGGTTTACAGTCCTTTAATTTGCTTTTACCAATATCGCTGACAGATTATCGCTCACACCGCGATCCGTCATTTCATGAATTATATCTTCCAGCTTCTTCCTGATATCTTCATCCTTTTCATAGCTGGCTTCTATCAGTTCTTTATCCAATTTATTTTTGAGCATGCGGTAAAATCCATCCGTACACAGCAGGAGGCTTTCACCGGCATGTATGTTGTCATTTGCAAAACAGGGTTCTACCAGTTCGTAGGATCCCATAAAAATCTTTGGTTGTTTTCTGGGCGTTTTTTCATTATCCTGCTGCAGCTTGTTACCTGCTATGCGATAGATCCTGTTGTTTCCGACATTCGCAGTATAATATCTTCCGTCCGGCAGAAACAGGATGGTCGTCATGGTCGTTCCCAGCTTTATCCCTTTCTGCCTTCCGTATCCCCAGATCCGTTCATTCAGTTCATCTGTGATTGCAGTCCAGTCTTTCATTATCTTTCTGGGTTCCTCAATCATTTCTTCGATACGGTTCCGAAACCATATGGCAAATTCCCTGATAACCGTATTGGCCGCCACGTCTCCTCTTGCCATGCCGCCCATACCGCCGCACACAACAGCAATCAGCGCTTCCCCGTTTTCCAAGTTCCTTGTTCTGACACAGATCTTATCCTGATTAAGCTTTTTTACTGCTCCTCTATCGCTAAATGCTCCTGCAATATAACTTAGATTTTCTGACTTTAACATAGGTATCTTCGCTCCCTTCTCTTGATGTATTTCTCATTTCCAAGTAATATTTTATCGGATATTGTTTTAAATTGATATAAACTATTGTACGCATTATTGTGAACAATTGTTCCCATCAAAATCTTAGATAATAATGCAGATCATCCCGCCGTTGCTGTCATTGACGATCTTCTGCATCGTATCCTGCAGCTTCACCTGGCTTTCCTCTCCGATCGCTGTGATCTTGCTGTTAATGCCGTCATTTACAAGCTGCTCCACCGTCTTTCCGAAGATATTGGTTTCCCAGATCCCTTCCTGATCCACCCCGGCTTCATTGATATACTGGATCAGATCATTGGCCTGCTGCTCCGTTCCGACGATCGGCGCGATCTCCGTCTCCACATTGGCTTTGATCAGATGAAGACTTGGACTGTATGCCTTGATCTTCACGCCGTATTTATTGCCATGACGGATGATCTCCGGTTTATCCAGCACTATCTCGCTGCGTTCCGGCGTCACGACGCCATAACCTTTGGCACGTACCGCCTCCATGGCATTTCTCACCTTCTCATATTCCGTCTTCAGCTCGGAGAGCTGCTTCATCTTATTGATCAGCTGATACTCGCAGCTGATCTCCTCTCCCGACATTTCACTTAGCATCTCATAGTAACACTGCTCCGGGACATCAATTGCCACAGAGATATTACCGTCCGCCATAGAGACCTGATCCACCTTGCAGCGTTTGATATATTCGCTGTCCATCTGCAATGATTTTTCATTAAAATCCCTGATCAGTCTGACATCACCGGCAAGGCTCTTGATATGCTCCACGATATCCGCCTTCATCGGATGATTTTTATCCAGTATCTCCACCCATTTAGGCATAAAGAACTCGATCTTGGCGATCGGGAATTCATATAAGATCTGCTCCATGATATTATGGATATCCTCTTTTTTCAGCTGCTCGCAGTTTACCGGCATGGTATAGATCCCATACTTTTCGTACAATTCCTGCGCAAGCGTCTTTGCTTCCTCACTGTAAGGCCTGGTCGTATTCAGCAATATGATAAACGGTTTTCCCTGCTCCTTTAACTCCTTAATGGTCCGTTCTTCCGGCGCTATGTAATTTTCCCTCGGTATCTCTCCAAAACTTCCGTCACAGGTCACGACCACGCCGATCGTTGAATGATCCCTGATCACCTTTCCGGTTCCTACTTCCGCCGCCTCCGTGAATGGAATCTCCTCATCAAACCACGGCGTCTTTACCATGCGTTCTTCATCTTCCTCCATATGTCCGGCAGCACCCTCCACCATATAACCGACGCAGTCAATCAGCCGTATCTTAACTTTTGTCTCATCATTCAAAATGATTTCCGCAGCTTCCTTAGGAATAAACTTCGGCTCTGTGGTCGTAATTGTCCTGCCGCCGGAGCTCTGCGGAAGTTCATCCACGGCACGATTCTTTTCATGTTCCCCCGTCATATTGGGAAGCACCAGAAGATCCATAAACCGCTTAATAAATGTTGATTTCCCAGTCCGGACCGGCCCAACTACGCCGATATAGATCTCCCCTTTCGTCCGAACCTCCATATCCTTGTAGATGTCACGATATTCCATACTCCAACTTTCTCCTTTCCATGGTCTGGCAATCTGTGCCTCAGGCACATCCGGAACTCTTTTCTTCATCCTCCGGCTCTACCCATATTGTTTTCCGATATCAATATATGAAAAACAAAAGTCCATTATGACAAATCGTTTGCAATACCTTCTATCTTTTGATACAATATACGCTATAGAAGTATATTAACCAAAAGGGAATCCCAGGCAATGATTAAAATCAGCAACGTAAATTTTTCCTATAAAAGAACTCCCATTTTAAAGGATCTTTCCCTTCAGATTGATCAGGGTGAATGCATCGGTATCGTCGGCGCCAACGGCTGTGGAAAATCCACACTTCTTTCCATTCTTGCCGGAAGCAGACGCGCCGCGTCCGCGTCGATGATCTATGATGAACAGGATTTAACCAAAGCTCCCAAACTTCTGGCTCGGCTGGTCGGCTATGTTCCGCAGGAGAATCCGCTTCTTCCGGAACTCAGTGCATATGACAATCTGTTTCTATGGTTTCATGGGGACAAAAAAGCTTTTGAGAAGGCGCTGCACCAGGAATCTATGGAAATGCTGATGCTGACGGATTTTCTTGGCAAACCGGTCAAAAGCCTGTCAGGAGGCATGAAAAAAAGAGTCAGTCTTGGGATCGCGCTGTTAAACGATCCAAAGCTTCTGATTCTGGATGAACCTTCCGTTGCCCTGGATCTTCCCTGCAAGCAGGATATGCATCGTTATCTCAGCAATTGTCTGTCTTCCGGAAAGACTGTTTTGATTACAACCCATGAGGAAGCAGAGCTTGACCTTTGCACGACTCTTTATATCCTGAAAAACGGCTTGCTTCACAAAGTAAACAAAGACCTGAGAGGCACCGCCCTGATTGAGCAGTTTTTCTAAGGAAGCGCTGAGCAAATCAGTTCTCCCTAACTATCCTGTAAATTTACGAAAGGAAACATGTATCGTATGAAATCAAAAAAGGCTCTATTCGTCATTATCCCCGTCTGCCTTGCTCTGGTTGCGGCTATTGTACTTCTGGTGCTTTTTGTCACCGGAGCATTTTTGTCACCGAAAGCAAGGGTCATGCTGGCTCTCTCCAAAACCTTTGGTTCGGGCAGCATCATTTCGGAATATTCCGGCAACACAAGCGGATCCAAATACGGATATGCTCCGGAATACCTTGCCGACCTGTTAATAGCTTCAGATGCATTAGAAGATATGAAGGAGCGCGGATATTCCGTCAACGCTTCCTATACTCTGTCAGATTTTGATACACCTGATACAATGGGCTACACAGGCTACGGCTCATTGTCTAACACCGGTATGAAAATCTCCGGTGATATTGATACCATCAACCGGATCGCCTATTATGATCTGACCTTACAGTACAACTTTATAAGGATTTCCCTTGGAAAATACTATATCACTGACAATGCCATCTCCATGGCAATGCCAAGCTATTTTGACGGATATCTTACCCTCCCCACTGATACGTTCGGGACCTCTTATAATGCTTCCATATTCCCTTCCCTATTAGCCCCGATCCCTCAGGAGCTTGAGTCTGAAGTCTCTTTTTCGGCATTTGATCTGATCTGTCCTTTGGCGGCAGACAAGGATTCTTTTTTTACAGATGAAGATACCCTTTCCGTCCTAAAAGATTTTTACGACGATATAGAAGTGGACAAAACCGGCGAAACACGTTCTATCCTGATCGGCACAAAGCAGCAGGATTGTGACGAATATGTGATCACATTGGAAAAAGAAAATATCCTGTCTCTGATCGAAGCCTATGAGGACTGGTATTTTTCTTCCAATCGGGAACGCATTGAACGCTATGACACATTTTACGCTTATTATGCCGCCCAAAACAGCTCCTCCGCGAATTATCCTTCCTCATACAGTGATCTTCTTGAGGAGATCTTTGATGCCTATAAAAGGCTTATTGCTGTAGACCATGAGATATATGTATATCTGGATAATAAGGACCGGCTGGCTGCAGCATCCTATGAAATCGATCTGGATACCGGCAGTATTGTAAACAGCAATTTATATGATACCACAGAAACACTGATTGATGAAAATATTGATTTTGATGATCTTTATGATGATCTTTATGATGATCTTGTGGAGTATATGATTTATGGCAGTCTTCCCGATATTGGTGATCCAAGTAATTTTACTACTGAAGATCCCGCAGATAATCTTGATACGACCGACACCTGCAGGATCTCTGCCGAGATCATCTTTCACGGCAGGGACTATCTGCCGGAACGCTACGAAGGCTCTTTCCTGATCGATTTCGATAATGGCTATTCCTGCGAAGCAAGATATACCGGTGAAAACAGAACCGATACCAAGGATATGCTGCACAGCGTTCTGAATGCCGTGATCGACTTTGAGGTTGACGGTGCTTCTGAGCGTTACGACATAGCATATGAGTCATCCTATCAGACGGAAGATAAAGACCTTGCCGCAGAATTGACCATAACTGACGAAAGCCATACAGAGCTTCTTAACATTGTTTCAGACAGTACGCTGACGCTGGAGGACGATACCATCGAGTTTGAGCTGGAAGAAATGACCTTTACGGTCAGCTCTGACTCCGGTGAAGTGAAAGTCACTCTTGAGGCTGAAGCTGCCTTTTCACCTTTGACAGACCGCGTCCCTCTCCCTGAGGGGAAAGAACGCAACCTGCTTACCATGAGCAAACAGGATTACGAACAGCTTTGGTTAGAGATTGTAAACAGTTTTTCATTTTTGTAATCAGGAGAACATCTATGTCTGCATTTTTAAAATGCTGTGTTGCAGAATTGAAAAAAGGCATCAAAGAGCTTCCTTATGCGCTTTTGGGGATGTCTGCGCTTTGCCTGATCCTTGGCACGGTTGCTTTCTGCGCCGCAAAGCTCCTCTATCAACAGGAAGAGCTTTCCCGTTCTGATGTGGCGATCGTCACTGCAGATACGGAAGACGCTTATCTGCAGCTTGCCCTGGGTCTTGTCGGCAGCATGGACAGCGCTTCGCTTACAATGGATTTTCATATCATGACTGAACCGGAAGCTCGTTCCGCACTGCAGAAGCGTCAGGTCACTGCCGTCTTGTTTCTTCCGGAGCAATTGATCGATGGGATCCTTTACGGAACCAATCCGCCCATCCACGTTTTATTTGCAACCCAGGATGCTCTCTCCTCTGTCTTTTTGACAGAAATGACCCTTGCCGGCGCAAGGCTTTTATCCGGCGCACAGGCTGCGATCTACGCTGCCGGTGAGATCCATACTGCGCTTGGTATGCAGGATGAGCTTTCTGATGCCTGTGATAAGATCAACCGCAAAAATCTTAATTACGCGCTGAACCGTGAAAAACTATTTGCCGAAGATGCCACCTCTTTACAAGGGACCAGCAGTACTGCGATCTATTATGCCGCAGCCGGCATCCTGCTTGTCCTGCTGTTTATCACAACGGCATTTACGGCGATGCTCCGGCGGGAGAGCCGGGATTATTATCAGCTGTTATTCAGCCGCAATATCTCTTCCATCCAGTATCTGCTTGCGAAAATATGCAGCTTTGCCCTGTTCTTCTTTCTGTTACAAATCCTGTTTTATCTGATCGCTTCATTCATTCCTGCATTGGATGAGATTGAGGGACTGCTTCTCCGTCCCAAAAACATCTTCCGCAACAACTGCCTGTTGTTCTTCCTGACCAACAGCTTTTTTCTTGCAGCCTATGCCAATATGATCTTTTTGACAGCGAAAGATGTCTCCGGCGGAATCCTGATCTCATACAGCGTCAGCAGTCTGATGGCATTTTGTTCCGGCTGCATCATCCCTGCTGCGTTCTTTCCGGTTTCGCTGCAAAAGATATCATCCTATCTTCCTGCATATTATCTGCACAGGGGGTTGATTGAACTTCTGGAAGGATCGCGGATCACCATATCCGCGCCCGCCCTGATCTATCCGGCGCTCTTCTTCCTGTTTTGCATGATCATATTCAATTATCGCAGGAGGTATCACTGCTTATGAGATTCCAACGATTGTTTTATATGTTATTTAAACAATATATCCGAAAACCGGAATCTATGCTTCTGCTGCTTTCCCTGCCGGTACTGACCATCCTGTTCTCCCACGTGGCAAAGACGCAGGAACAGCCGATACAGGCAGTCTGCTATATCCCCTCCGTTACTCAGGAAGAGCTTGACGACGCTGCTGATACCGACACAGCGCTTCAGGCAGCTACGGCGCTGGCATCGCTTGCGCATAAGCTTTCCATGTATGATGGATTATATACCTTCCGGCTCTGCACTTCCGAGCAGGAGGTCTATGACGCTGTTGCTGCCAATCGAGCCGAATGTGGTTATATCTTTTCAGAAACGCTCTATGAAGAGCTGTTAAGCGGCAACTTAAAAGGTCTGATCACCACGGTTGCCTCCCCCTCCACCACGATGCTGCCTGTCATCAATGAAACGGTTTATTCTCTGGTATTTGAAGACCTTGCCCTGCTTTCCTTAGAGCAGTATCTGGCAGAAGACAGTGCGGTTTCTGCCGAATATGATATTCTGTATGATAACGCACAAATCGAAGAACTCTATCAGAAATATCTGCTTGGCGACTCTACCTTTCATTTTGAATATGACGGCAGTCCCAAAGATTACCGGCTGACTACAACGACCGTACTCCTTTCCCCCATCCGCGGTCTGCTTTCGGTACTGATACTGTTGTCCGCATTGACCGGCGCCATCTCTTATTATCGTCTTGCCGAAAATCCGGTATTTGACACATGGAAAATACGCGCCGCATGCATCATCATCCCGGTTCTCTGCACGATTCCGGTCATGCTGCTCTGCATCCACTTTGCAGATCTTGGCGCCGGTCTCGGAAAAGAGATCTGCCTCCTTATTCTGTATGCCGCTGTCTGTGTTATTGCGACGTTTCTTCTCACTTTGTTAATCAAAAAAAGGGTAATATTCACTTCCCTATTACCCCTTTACATCCTTGCGTGTCTGGTCTTCACGCCGGTATTTATCGATATCTCCGTGTTCCTTCCGGCTTTGAGGCCGCTGTCATATCTTTTCCTGCCGTACTACTATCTGGGATTTTTCTAATGCAAGCCTGCATCAGTATTTCCTCTAACGCGTTTCAGAAACATTTCTCTAAACGCATTTTGTCAATATTTCCCTATACACGTTTCATCAGGATCTCCATGGCGTCGTTTAATCCCGCAACCGTCAGCGGAAGCATAGGAAACAATGCCTTGATCCTTGTCTCGGCTTCCCGCCACGGTGCCGGCACCAGTGACATCTTCGGATTGAGCCAGACGATCTTTTTATATTTCCTGCGCATCCTCATAAGCCATTCCTCACCGGAATATCCGCCGTTTGGCCCGCGGTAGTTGCCGTCCTTTGCATAAAGCTCCTCCGGCGCCATAGCAGCGTCACCGACAATGATCACCTTAAAATCCTTATCCAGATTGCGGAACATCCACTCTGTCTCGATCCAGTCGCCATTCTCACATTCCGGCGTCTTATAGACATGGGAATAGATGCAGTTATGGAAATAATAAGCTTTCACTTCCTTATAATGATTGGATTTGTGTACTGCCTGAAACAATTCGTTTAACAGATTACAGTACGGTATCATCGTTCCACCGGAATCCATCAGCAGAAGCAGCTTGACGGAATTTTTTCTCGGTCTGTCCATCACGATCTGTAAGCATCCGCCATTGTTGCACGTCTTATCTACGGTCTGATCAATATCCAGCTCGGTCTTTGGGATATCCAGCTTCGTTGAAAACTGCCTTAGTTTACGAAGCGCCATCTGGAACTGCCGGTTATCCAGCATCCTGTCATCCCTGAAATCACGGTACTTCCTCGCCCCGATCACCTGAAATGCCGACTGGTATCCGGTGCTTCCTCCTACCCTGATGCCGCCGATATTGCCACCAGTATTACCAAAAGAGGTCTTCCCCATCGTGCCGATCCAGTAAGAACCGCCATTGTGTTCACTGTCCTGATCTTTCAGACGCTGCTTATACTTCTGCTCCACGTCATCCTTATCAATCTGAATCTGCTCCACCCGGTTTAAATACTCCTTATCCTCTTCATGCAGCATATCGTTCATTTCCGGTTTATCCAGCCACCTTAACATCCGGTTCGTCACTTCATCATCGGAACGGATCCCTTTGAAGCACTCGTCAAACGCCATGTCAAATTTATCAAAATCCGTCTCACTTTTGACCAGGATCATCCTTGCAACATAATAAAACTTCGTCAGACTGCTTTCGCAAAGTCCCTGATCCAATGCCTGCTGCAGCGTCAGCCATTCGCTGAGCGTTACATCCAGCTCCTTATTTTTTAATGTCTGAAAAAATATACCGAACATAATCCCCCACACAGAATATCTGGTTTCTGTATCAATAGATTGACAATCTTTTTCTGGCAAAAATTTGTATTTTAATGATGATTTTTCACTGTCTCCAGATCCTCATCTTTTTTAACAATCACACCAACAAACGGCAGCTTCTCCATCAGCGTGTCCGCCGGGATACCCCCAAGCTGCAGCGCATTGACCCAATCGATCAGCTCTGACGTACTGGGCTTCTTACGGATGTCCCGTATCCCTCTGATCCAATAAAATACCTCCATCGCATTCTTTAACAGATTCTCCTCTATCTCCGGATAGTGCGTCTTTACGATTTCTTCCATAAGCTCTTTATCAGGGAAATCAATATAGTGGAAGATACATCTCCTTAAGAAAGCATCCGGCAGCTCCTTCTCTGCGTTAGAAGTAATAATCACGATGGGACGCTGCTTTGCCTTTACCGTCCGCTTCGTCTCATGGATATAAAACTCCATCTGATCCAGCTCCCACAACAGGTCATTGGGGAATTCCAGATCCGCCTTATCAATTTCATCAATCAAAAGCACAACCTGTTCATCGCTCTCAAATGCTTCGCCCAGTTTCCCAAGCTTGATATAACGGGCGATGTCATCCACGCCTTCCTCGCCAAACTGTCCGTCATACAGACGCTGGATCGTATCATATACATAAAGACCTTCCTGCGCCTTTGTGGTTGATTTGATATTCCAGATGATCAGCTTCTTCCCAAGAGAATTGGCAACCGCCTGGGCAAGCATCGTCTTGCCGGTACCCGGTTCTCCCTTGATCAGCAGCGGTTTTTTCAAAGCAATCGCAACATTGACGCTCGCCATCAGCTGCTCGCTTGCAACATATTCCCCTGTACTTTTAAATTCTGTCTGCATTACATCCCCTAACCTTTCTTATTTTGTATCACTCATGCACTTCCCCTGCTACCAGATCAGACAGCCACGGAAGTCTTGTATGCTCCTCCTTGCTTTCCCGAAGCATCAGCTCCTTCACCGCATCGCATGCTTTCTTACCTTCAAATAAGATTGCATTGACCTGCTCCACGATCGGCATCTCGATCTGGTATTTCCTGCCAAGCCCGATTGCTGCCTTGGCGGAATATACGCCTTCCACTACCATCTTCACCTCGTCCATGGCCTCCTCCATGGTCTTACCCTGTCCGATCAGGATGCCTGCGCGGCGGTTTCTGGAATGCATGCTGGCACAGGTAACAATCAAATCGCCGATACCGGATAGTCCCGCAAAAGTCTCCAGCTGTCCTCCCATCGCCATGCCCAGACGGCTGATCTCCGTAATCCCCCTTGTAATCAATGCCGCCTTGGTATTGTCCCCATATCCAAGTCCGTCCGCCATACCTGCGGCAAGGGCAACAACATTCTTTAAAGCCGCGCCAAGTTCAATGCCGATCACATCCGGCGAGATATAAGCCCGGAACACATCGCACCTAAAGATATCCTGAACAACTTCCGCAGTTGCCTTTCTCTTTGCCCCGACTACTACCGTGGTGGGAAGAAGCTTGCCAACCTCCTCTGCATGGGAAGGACCGCTAAGCACCGCAACTACAGACTGCGGAATTTCTTCCTCTATGATCTGCGACATCGTCATTAAGGTAGCTTCTTCAATTCCCTTAGAAACATTGACGATGATCTGTCCCGGCGATATCAGCTCTTTCATCTGACGCGCCGTAGATCTCGTATATACCGATGGTACTGCAAGCACCACAAGATCCATATCTGTTATGGCTTCCCCCAGCTCCTTCGTAAATCTCATCCGTTCGGAAAGCCTGATTCCCGGCAGTTTATCCTTATGCTCATGTTCCGCCAGCAGCATATCGATCTCACTTCCGATTGCCGACCACATCGTTACCTCATGACCATTATGATCTAATAAAACCGCGATCGCCGTTCCCCAGCTTCCAGCCCCGACTATACCTATCTTCTCCATATTGTTACCCTGCCTTTCCTTTATCATCAACTCTACGGGTCTTTCACACCAATCCCCATGTCAGAGCAGCTTGCTGCGATGACCATGCCTTACTTCTTCTCACACTGTTCGCGTTTCTTCTTTCCAAGATACGTCTTTCTTTCTTCACCCCTTAACAGCTTTTTGATATTTTCATGGTGGCGCAAAAATGCCATGACGCTGATAACAAAAGTCACAATATACATCTCCAGAAGCACATTCTCCGGAATCGCCGCGAACACTCCAAGCTTAGCGATTCCAAAAATCAGCATCTCCACAAAAAATCCGACACTTAAAACCAGCGATGCCAGTGACACATAATGCGAAAGAAAGAACGTACTGAAAAAGATGATAAACCCCGTCAATGCAAAGATTCCATGAAAGCCTAAAATAGTGCCGCCCATGGCAGCAATGCCCTTGCCGCCCTTAAATTTCAGGTAAAAAGGATAATTATGTCCCAGAATAACACCCAAACCGGTGTAAAGCTTGAATAAGTACAGAAGCTCCTGATACTCTCCCCCAAACAAAACAGGAATCAGATAATACGCTAAGACCACAGCGGCAAACGCTTTAAGGATATCGCATAAAAATACGATCAATCCCGCCTTTCTGCCCAGCACCCGTAGGGTATTGGTCGTTCCTGCATTACCGCTCCCATGCTCCCTGATGTCGATTCCATTGATCCTGCCTAAAATGTAAGATGTCTGGATCAATCCAAACGCGTACCCGATCGCCAGACATACGATACGGATCCCTATCGTCTGCGCCATATTAATCCCCGCCTTTCCGCAACCTGCAAAATATAATGTATTTTAATGCTATGCCGCCAAAACACTGTTTTCAGCTGCCATCATCCCTGCTCTTTCCGCTCACGGATAATAAATTTTAACGGTGTTCCCCGAAATCCAAAGGATTCTCTGATCTTATTCTCAATATATCTTGTATAAGAAAAATGCATCAGTTCCTTATCATTGACAAAGATTACAAACGTCGGCGGCTTCACGCTGACTTGCGTGATATAAAATAATTTCAGCCGTTTCCCTTTGTCCGTGGGCGGCTGCTGCAATGCCACCGCTTCCGTCATGATCTCATTTAAGACGCCGGTCGCCACACGCAGGGAATGATTTTCGATCACCATATCGATCATCTCATACAGCTTTACCAGTCTCTGCCCCGTAACAGCCGATACAAAGATCATCTCCGCATACGGCATAAAGGATAATACCTGTGTGATCTTCTTTTTATACTCATTGATCGTCTTATCATTCTTCTCAACCATGTCCCATTTATTGACCGCGATAATCATTCCTTTCCCGCGTTCATGGGCGATCCCCGCAATCTTGGCATCCTGCTCCGTCACACCTTCTGCCGCATCAATGACCAATACAACAACATCGGCGCGTTCCACCGCGCTGACCGTCCGGACGATCATATATTTTTCCAGTTCTTCCTTGATCTTATTCTTACGGCGAAGTCCAGCTGTATCAATAAACACATACTCCCTGCCCTGATACTTTACCTCCGTATCAATGGCATCCCTTGTCGTACCGGCGATATCCGATACGATCACACGGTTTTCCCCTGCCAGCTTATTCAGGATCGAAGATTTGCCGACATTCGGCTTTCCCACGATAGCGACCTTGGGGCGCTCATCCTCTTCCTCCTCATCCGAAGGCTCTTCGAAGTGGGAGATCACCTCATCCAGCATATCTCCAAGCCCCTGACGCTCTGATGCAGAGATCGGCCATGGTTCCCCGATGCCGAGATTATAAAATTCATAAACATCCGGCATATATTTTTCAAAGCTGTCCACCTTATTCACAGCCAATACAACGGGTCTTCCGGACTTCCTGAGCATATCAGCCACCCTGAAATCCGCATCCACAAGCCCCTGTTTCACATCCGTCATAAACAGGATCACATCCGCCGTATCGATAGCGATCTGTGCCTGTTCACGCATCTGTGACAGAATCACGTCCTTACTGTCCGGCTCAATACCGCCGGTATCGATCAAGGTAAAATTGGTATTCAGCCACGTTACATCGGCATACAGCCGGTCCCTTGTGATCCCCGGCGTATCTTTTACGATCGCCAGCCTGCTTCCCGCCAGCGCATTAAATAAAGTTGACTTTCCTACATTTGGTCTGCCCACCACCGCAACAATGGGCTTCCTTTTCTTACTCATATAATGACTCTCTATACTTTCCTGATTTTTATCACATATATTGCTGCCCCTTGCAGCTAGAAATTCCTCTCACACCGGTCATCCACGATCGTGCCTACAAAGTCCATACCGCTTGATTTTACAATATCTACGGGAACTTGTAAAGCATTTTGCACATCCGTTAAGGTAACGTCATCCAAAAAGACCTCTTCTCCGCTTCGAAACATATTCTCCGGAAGAAGCAGACATTCTCCCAGCGGCTTACCTTTAAGCTGGGCGATCAGATCCTGACCCGTAATCAGACCGCTCACTGTGATCATCTCCCCAAAGAAATCGTTTCTGATGGGATAGACCGTGAGCCTGATCATGGGAAACGCTTCCATGATCTCACCACATAACATACAGATCGTTTCATAAGCCAGAATCCCTGTAGCAATAGAGATATTCCTTGACGGCCGCATGATCCGCATCCTTGCAAAATTGAATATCGCTTCTCTGGTCTCGTTGATCATCAGCCGCAGCATTCCGACGCCGTTCTCCAGCTGAAGATATCCGTCATACCGTTCTTCCTCCGGCAGTTCCCTCTCAGCAAGGATATACCACTCGTCACTGGCATGTACAAAGTGAAGCTCTCCGACTGCCAGCGCCTTCTTCTGATACTCCTCGATCAGATCGATCACCTCACAGGCGTCCTCCTTCGTAAACGGCTCCAATGGGTAAAGACCCTCCCTGTACTTTGATAATCCCACCGGCACCACCGAGACGCTCTCCAAAACCGGAAGATAGGAGAACAGTCTGTCCAGACTATAGCGGAGTTCTTCGCCGTCATTGAGCCCCTTGCATAGAACGATCTGCCCATTCATGGTAATCCCCGCCTCATAGAGTCTGTCCACCTTTTTCAGGGCATCTCCCGCAAATCTGTTATTTAACATTTTACATCGAAGTCCGGGATTCATCGTCTGAAAGGAAATATTGATCGGCTCCAGACGGTATCGGATCATCCGTTCAAAATCATGGTCATCAAGGTTTGTCAGCGTCACATAATTGCCCTGAAGAAAGGACAATCTTGTATCATCATCCTTAAAATAAAGAGTCTCCCTCATCCCCGGAGGCATCTGATCAATAAAGCAGAAGATACATTTATTATGACAGGAATGATACTCGTCCATCAGTCCGTTTTCAAATACGATCCCCAGATCCTCATGTTCTTCCTTCTCTATCTCTAACAACCATTCCTCGCCATCCGGCTTTTTGACCAGCACCTCAAGATATTCCTCCATGCAAAGATACTGATAATCAAAGATATCCTCGATTCTCTGACCTGAGATTTCCAAAAGCTCATCCCCTGCCCCGATTCCAAGCTCCTCTGCAATGCTATCCGGCGCTGCCGACCTGATCATATGATGATTTTCTTTCATAACTGCTCCATTTAAAATAATCTATTAAAAAGGTTAAAACGTGGCTCCAAAGTCATAAAGTCATAATTCGAATACAAAAATATATAAAAGTTAGCGAATCACCTATGATTATACCGGACACTGTACCAGCACACTCAATGAAAAACTCCTTCCAGCTGATTATCTTTTTTATGCGCCGCACAATGCTGCTTATAAATATTCCAACTATACCCACAATAACTATCAGACAAGCGATCGGAAACACATAATTCCCTAATACTTCTCTAAATGCTGCATCCTCAATAAGATAATGTACTGCACTCCCAATACGGTCATATAATTGGTCATATAATACCACATTAATAAGGAACTCAATCATGACTATAGAATACAGGCAGCTCAAAAAAGCAGCCAGCACCATATTAATAATCATATTTTTTTTCATCCTTAGCATCACCTCTCTTTTGGCAAATGCTTCAACACCATTATCTTTCCATCATTGCACACGCTTTCTGCGCTTATTCTATCATAAGCACACATACAACACAAGTTAATAATCGCCAACTTCGTCGTATAAAGAACCATGCCATTTTTATAAAATAATTGCAAAATGCTTTCTTTGTAGTATAATTTTATATATCAAATCAAATATATGTATAGCAGAAAAGCAGAAAAATGATAAAGGAAGAAAAGCCATGCCGAAGATTGAAGAACTGGAAAAAGCCATGCCGGTGGCACCCTTAAAGCTGATCGCATTAAAGGGGGCTGCCTCCTTAGGGGAGCGCATCAATCAGCACCTGATTTCCTACCGGAAGCACATCAACAATACTTTTAAAAACGACCCCGCATTTCAAGGCTATGTGGCGGACAACTATCTGTTAAAGGCCGACTGCCCGCGCTTTGGCAGCGGTGAATCCAAGGGGGTTTTGTATGAATCCGTCCGCGGAACGGACCTGTACATATTAGTGGATGTTACGAACTACTCCATAACCTACTCCATGGGGCAGTTTGAAAATCATATGTCACCGGATGACCATTATCAGGACTTGAAGCGCATCATTGCCGCCTGCAACGGCAAAGCGCACCGCATCAATGTCATTATGCCGTTTCTCTATGAAGGAAGGCAGCATAAAAGAACAGCCAGGGAATCCCTGGACTGCGCCTATGCGTTAAAAGAGTTAGGGGAAATGGGCGTTTCCAACTTCATTACCTTCGATGCGCATGATCCCAGAGTGCAGAATGCAACGCCGCTTTACGGGTTTGACAATTTCTCCCCCAATTACCAGCTGACAAAGATGCTGCTGCATCAGGTACACGACCTGATCATTGACAAGGACAATACCGTCGTTATCTCACCGGACGAAGGCGCTCTTGACCGTGCCGTATATTTTTCCACCGTCCTGGGCGTGAATACCGGCATGTTCTATAAACGCCGTGATTATTCCGTGATCGTCGATGGCAAAAATCCAATCGTTGCCCATGAATTTCTCGGAGAAAAGATCGACAGTATGGACGTGATCATCATTGATGATATCATTTCTTCCGGTGAAAGTATGCTGGATACCTCTAAGCAGTTAAAAGAAATGAATGCCAGACGCGTTTTCCTATGCGTTACCTTCGGTCTGTTTACCCATGGCATGGAGGCATTTGACAAAGCATATGAAAAGGGTTATTTTGACTATGTCATCACCACGAACCTCACCTATCTGCCGCCGGAAGTGACCAGCCGGTCTTATGTCCTGGTAGCAGATATGAGTAAATTCATGGCATCCATCATTGACTTCTCCAACCATGACATCTCCTTTGCGAAGGTGCTGACGCCGACTGAGAAGCTCAACAAGATCGTAGGCGATTACAACCGTCGGGTATTTGATGACGAAGAATAAGATCGTAAGTGATTACAATAGACGGGTATTTGATGATGATGAATAGATCGTAAGCGATTACAATAGACGGATATTTGATGATAAAAAATAAGCCGGGTGGCAGATTCTATCTGCCACCCACCATTATTTTCGTGTTATGAAAGGTTAAATTTCATAAATGACTTTTTGCCTTTCTTTACGATGAACTCATTTTGAAAAGCATCCTTGGCATAAACAGCCTTAATATCTGTTACTTTTTCATCATTGACAGATACGCCTCCCTGCTCAACATTACGTCTCGCGTCAGACCTTGTCGTACAAAATCCCGCTTTCACTAACATCGTCAGGATATCAATGCTTCCGTCCTTAAAATCTTCTTCTGCCAGCACGGTCGTCGGCATATTCTCCTTACTTCCGCCCCCTGCAAATAACGCATGGCTTGCATCCCTTGCCTTGTCCGCTTCTTCTTTGCCATGCACCAGATTCGTCAGTTCCCATGCAAGGATCTCTTTTGCATCATTTAACTGGCTGCCTTCCCAGCTTTCCATCTTCTTGATCTCATCAAGAGGCAGGAAAGTCAGCATCTTGATACATTTCAATACATCCGCATCCGCAACATTTCTCCAGTACTGGAAAAATTCAAACGGCGTCGTCTTCTCCGGATCCAGCCATACAGCGCCCTTTTCCGTCTTGCCCATCTTCTTTCCTTCGGAATTCAGCAGGAGGGTGATCGTCATGGCATATGCATCCTTGCCCAGCTTTCTTCTGATCAGCTCCGTACCGCCAAGCATGTTGCTCCACTGATCATCGCCGCCAAACTGCATATTGCATCCATAGTCCTGATATAAGCGCAGGAAATCATAGCTCTGCATGATCATATAGTTAAACTCCAGAAAGGTCAGTCCCTTCTCCATACGCTGCTTGTAACATTCCGCGCGAAGCATGTTGTTGACGGAAAAATGCGCTCCCACATCCCGGATCATCTCGATATAATTCAGATCCAAAAGCCAGTCCGCATTATTGACCATCAGCGCCTTTCCCTCGGAAAAATCTATAAACCGGCTCATCTGCTTCTTAAAGCAGTCGCAGTTATGCCGGATCGTCTCCTCCGTCATCATCTTACGCATATCCGTCTTACCGGAGGGATCTCCAATCATGCCGGTGCCGCCGCCCAAAAGCGCAATCGGTCTGTTGCCCGCCATCTGCAGACGTTTCATCAGGCACAATGCCATAAAATGTCCCACATGCAGGCTGTCCGCCGTAGGATCAAAGCCGATATAAAAAGTCGCCTTACCATTGTTGATCAGCTCCCTGATCTCCTTCTCATCCGTAAGCTGCGCTAAGAGACCTCTTTCTTTCAGTTCCTCAAAGATTTCCATGTTACCGTTCTCCAATTCTGTCATTTCTATCATTTATCCTATTTCCGGACATGCTTTTGCAATCAAGTCTGTCCGTACTTTCCGATTATACCCTATCGCCGGGGTTTTTTCAAGTCCGCAGGGACGGAAGTATTTAAGATTTAATCAGCAGACACTAATTATTTCCCATCAAACGAAGCATCTCCTGTAAACGCCGGATCTCTGCTTTCTGCTTGGCTATCTCTGTCTCCTGCCGGGCTATCTTTGCCTTCTGTTCAACATTTTCTGCCTTCATCTCCCTGAACTCTTCACTGGGTAATTTTATTAATGACTTGGTCATCTCATATAATCCTTCCTTTTCCATAACCTGCGAATTTGTGCCGCAGGCGCAAATTTGCGATTGAAAAATCTTTGATTTTTCAATCTGCCTCCTTCCACAGTTCCCTGTGCTTCGCAAATACCCTCTCCGCCGCATGCCAGATCAGTCTCACATAATCCTGATACTGAAGCTCCGTAATACTGCCCGCGGACATCTCTCCCTCTAAAATCAATATAACCTCTTTCAGATACCCTGTCAATTCCTTTTCCGTGACCTTCTTTTTACTTTTCAGGCGTGAACGAAAACGGATCATCGTAAAGGGCAGGAACAGCGTCAGATGCTTCTCCCTGATCTTTTTCAGGGAATAGCCCTGTACCTTGACCGTGGAGATCGTATAGATATGTTCGCTGCCATCCTGAAAGAGGATGCGGCACCGGAGACTGTCAGGGACAGTCCTTGTCCCTTCCGGATAGATCACTGCGGAACGGGGGAATCTTAATACGACCTCCCCTGTCTTCCTGTCCATGGCCTTCGTATGGGTGATCGCGAAATGCACATCATAGGCGAACATCCGGATCACCATTTCATGGTCGTTCTCCATCTGACATTCCAGATGATAATAATCTGTGCCATCCACAAGGAACGCGATATCCATGAATGTGGAACTGGGCGGCTCCTTCCTGCTTTCCCAGAATGTGGATGTCTCCGTCTCCAACAATACAATGGGGGTTCCCTCCGGATACTCTTTTCCGTAGATCTCTTTGAACAGCGGAAACATCTGCTCCGGCATGGTTCCGACGATGGCCTTGAAGATCTCATCCCACAGTTTACGGCCATCATAAACGGCGGTTTCTTTCATTGGTGTTTTTTCTGGCATATAATCATTCCTTTCGTTT